>Ga0210403_10000419_pt1 | contig 44961 bp, 44 predicted proteins | sample IncBWC19MmetaG_FD_150863 | JGI IMG/M metagenome (GOLD analysis project Ga0210403, IMG submission 150863) | Forest soil microbial communities from Barre Woods Harvard Forest LTER site, Petersham, Massachusetts, United States - Inc-BW-C-19-M | ecosystem: Environmental > Terrestrial > Soil >...
TCGAGAAGCCGGGCAGGCCCTTGTTGACGCCGCAATAGACCTCGCCGCGCCGGACCGTGCGCTTCAGTGTGCGGGTGTCGTAGAACTCATAGACGATGGCGCTGGCCGCAACCAAAACCGCGACCGCGAGCCCGATCAACAGGCCGCCTCGAAACGTGCGAAACATGTGTTTCTCTCAGAAAGGATTAAAGAAGAGGGGCGGGACAGATCGCCGGCGCTACAGCTCCGGCTTCTGCTTGATGATGACCTTGGTCCCGACCGGAACGCGATCGTAGAGGTCGGCGACATCGGCGTTGACGAGGCGGAAGCAGCCCGAGGAGACCTTGGTGCCGATCGTATCAGGACGATTGGTGCCGTGGATTCGGTAGACGGTGGTGCCGAGATACATCGCCCGGGCGCCGAGTGGATTGCCGGGGCCGCCGGCCATGAAGCGCGGCAGATAGGGTTGGCGGGCGATCATTTCCGGCGGCGGGGTCCAGTCCGGCCACTCCTTCTTGTTGGTGATGTTCACCAGTCCCTGCCACTGGAAGCCGTCGCGGCCGACGCCGATGCCATAGCGCAGCGCGCGTCCGCCGGGCTGGATCAGATAGAGGTGACGTTCCGCGGTCTGGACGATGATGGTGCCCGGCGCTTCAGTGGTGCGGTAGAGCACCATCTGCTTCTGCCATTCCGGATCGAGCTGATAGCTGTCGTCGGCGACGAGGCCGGGCTGATCGCCAGGGTCCTGCGATTGCGCGTAGCTGGCCGAGGTCGAAAGCAAAAGACCGGCAGCAGCCATCGACATCCAGATCAGGTGACGAAGCTTCGTCATTTCGAAATTCTCCGTGAGAGGGCGCGGGGCCGTTGTATCACTGTTTGGCAAATCACTGGAACCCTGAAAACTGCGGTCAGCTTGATGGCAAGTTCATGGCGCCTTTGGCGAAATCCTTACGATTTCCGTCACTTGGCAGCCATGCGAAACGGGCCAAAGCGTCTCATTTCGGCGCGATCCAGAGGTGCAGGACAAGCGAGAGCAGGGCGACGCTGGAAACGCCGGCAAGCCACAGGCCAGCGAACCACAGCAGGCGCTGTGCGAGCGGGCGCGGGGTGTCCTGCGGCCGCATCAGTGATAGCCGCTGCCGGCGCGGACTTTGCCGCGGAACACCCAATAGGCCCAACCGGTGTAGCCGAGGATCAGCGGGATCAGCACGGCGACGCCGAACAGCATGAAGATCTGGCTGTTCTCCGGCGAGGCCGCCTGCCAGATGGTGATGCTCTGTGGCACGATGTAGGGGTACATGCTGATGCCGAGCCCGGCATAGGAGAGGGCAAACAGCGCCAGCGCGAGATAGAACGGCTGCGAGTCCTGCCGCTTGGCGAGCGCGCGCAGCAGAGCCACGGTGACGGCGGCGACCGCGATCGGCACCGGCGCGGTGAGGGCCACATTGGGCCAGGTGAACCAGCGCTGCGCATATTGGATGTGCAGGAAGGGCGTCGCGATGCTGACCGCGCCGATCGCCAGCAGCATGGCGAACAGCAGATACCAGCAGAAGTGATAGGCCTTGTCGCGCAGGCCGCCTTCAGTCTTCAGCACCAGCCAGGTCGCGCCGAGCAGCGCGTAGCCGATCACCAGCGAGATGCCGGTCAGGATCGAGAACGGCGTCAGCCAGTCCCACCAGCCGCCGGCATACTGCCGTCCCTCGACATGAATGCCCTGCAGGATGGCGCCGAGCGCGATGCCCTGCGCCAGCGCGGCAACCCACGCGCCGCCGGCAAAAGCGAGGTCCCAGTGATTGCGATTGCGTTCGCCCTGCACGCGCCAGCGGAATTCAAAGGCGACGCCGCGGAAGATCAGGCCGATCAGCATTGCGATGATGGGCGTATAGAGCGCGGGCATCAGCACGGCATAGGCCAGCGGAAACGCCGCCATCATGCCGCCGCCGCCAAGCACGAGCCAGGTCTCGTTGCCGTCCCATACCGGCGCCACGCTGTTCATGATGACGTCGCGGTCGGCTTTGGCCGGAAACAGCGGGAACAGGATGCCGAGGCCGAGATCGAAGCCGTCCATCACCACATAGACGAACACGGCAAAGGCGATGATGAAGGCCCAGAGGGTGACGATGTCGATCGGAATGCTCATCGGGTCGCACCTTCGATGGCGGGCGTGATGCCGGCAGCGCGCGCGGGCACATCGCTCGGCGGGCCGACTTCGCCGGGATGCGGCGGCTGCGCCATCAGCCGCAGCAGATAGAACACGCCGGCAGCAAACACGGTGAAATAGACGATGACAAACGCGATCAGCGAGGAGCCGACGGCGGGCGCGGCGAGCGGCGAGGCGGACTCGGTGGTCCGCAGCAATCCATACACGGTGAAAGGCTGCCGTCCGGTCTCGGTGGTGATCCAGCCCGCGAGCACGGCGATGAAGCCCGCGGGCCCCATCAGCAACGCAAAGACGTGCAGCAGCCGCGACTGGAACAGCGTGCCGCGCCAGCGGCACCAGAGGCTGAACAGGCCGAGGCCGAACATGAGAAAGCCCATGCCGACCATGATGCGGAACGACCAAAAAGTAATGGGCACCGGAGGCCAGTTTTCGCGCGGCACGGTGTCGAGGCCGGCCATCGGCGCATCCGGCGAATGTTTCAGGATCAGCGAGCCCATGCGCGGAATTTCGAGGGCGTATCTGACCTTGCCTTCGCTCTGGTCGGGCAGGCCGAACAGGATCAGCGGCGCGCCGTTGGGATGGCTTTGGTAATGGCCTTCCATGCCCATGATTTTCACCGGCTGATGCTCCAGCGTGTTGAGCCCATGCTGGTCGCCGGCGAGTATTTGTATCGGAGCAACGAGCGTCGCCATCCACATCGCCATGGAGAACATCACGCGGGGACCGGCGAGATGCTGCTCGCGCAGGAGATGAAACGCGCCGACCGAGCCGACCACGAGGGCCGTGGTCAGATAGGCCGCGAGCACCATATGCACGAGGCGATAGGGAAAGGACGGATTGAAGATGAGTTTGAGCCAGTCGGCGGCAACAAATTGCCCGTCGGCGTTCACCGCATAGCCCGTCGGCGTCTGCATCCAGGAATTGGCGGAGAGGATCCAGAATGCCGAAATCAGCGTGCCGATCGCGACCATCAGCGTCGCCATGAAATGCAGCCTGCGGCCGACGCGTTCGAGCCCGAACAACATCACGCCAAGGAAACCGGCTTCGAGGAAGAACGCGGTCAGGACCTCATAGGCCATCAAGGGGCCGATGACCGGGCCGGCCTTGTCGGCAAATGCCGACCAGTTGGTGCCGAACTGGTAGGACATCACGATGCCCGACACCACGCCCATGCCGAACGCGACCGCGAAAATCTTGAGCCAATAATGGAAGAGATTGAGGAAGACCTCGCGACCGGTGATCAACCAGCGCGCTTCCAGCACGGCGAGATAGCTCGCAAGCCCGATGGAGAAGGCGGGGAAGACGATGTGGAACGACATCGTGAAGGCAAATTGCATCCGCGCCAGGGCGACCGCATCAAGACCTTCAAACATCGCACGCCATCCATCGTCATTCCCTGGCGCGGTTTAGCACGGGCGGCACGATGTTGGTATCGGCTGGGGGAGGTCAAAATAGAGCGACCCGGAAAGGGGGGCATCCTTTCCGGGTCTTGGAGGTACTTGGGAGGTTGAAGAGAATTCGATGGATATCTGTCTAACGGGCGATCTTTTCAGCGTGATTTCGTCGTCTGTTTCATTTGTTTCGTGGACCAGCCGCGGTCGGCCGGCCCAAAGTTCATTACGCGGCGAGGCTGTCGACGCCGGCGTTCCGGAGCAGGTCCGCAAGCTGCTTGCGGGCGTAGAACATGCGGGTCTTCACCGTGCTCTGCGGGATGCCGATGATCTGGCCGACTTCTTCCACCGACTTCTCGTGATAGTAGACGAGATTGATGATCTCCCGGTGCGCCGGCGACAGCTTTGCAACGCAGGCGCGCAGGATCTGGCTGGTGGTCGAGCGATCGAGCGAAGTTTCCGGCGTATCCGCCTGATCGGCGATCTCGCGGACGTCTTCCTGGTCGATGTCCTCGAACTTACGCTGGCGCAGCGAAGTCAGCGCCTTGAAGCGGGCGATCGACAACAGCCAGGTCGAAACCTGGGAGCGGCCCTCGAACTGGCCCGCGGTGCGCCAGACGTCCAGGAAGACCTGGCTGACGAGGTCTTCGGCCATCGTGGTGTCGCGGACGATGCGAAGGATGAAACGGTAGACGCGTACGTTGTGACGCGAATAGAGGATGTGCATCGCGGTCCGGTTGCCATCGGCAATGCTTTCCAGCAGCATTTCGTCCGAGGTCGCCTGAGCAGCGATGATGCTCTGGCGGGCTGCGGCGTTGATGGCGACGACGTTCTGCATGACAGGCTCCCATGACGCCGCTTGTGCGGCGCTTCGTTAACCGAAAGTGTTAATGGGGCTGCGTTTCGGGATTTCTGCTCCAGAGCCAGAAAATGGTTTCTTGGGCAGGAGAATTGTTTCGTCGAGGCGGCTGCGACGAAACACTCAGGGCGAAATTGTGAATATTTTCAATGTGCGGAAAATTGCTGGATTTCAGGACGGAAAAAGTTCCGCAGGCCCTGCCAAGGTCTTAAGCCGGCTCCTGGAAGCAAAAGGGGGCCTCAAGCGGCGAGACGCCCTGGCCCTCAGGCCTTTTCGCCGGCGGGGGAGAACAGATAGCCGCCGCCGCGGATGGTGCGGATCACGGCCGGCTTGGTCGGATCCGGCTCGATCTTGCGGCGAATCCGCATGATCCTGAGGTCCACGGCGCGGTCGAAGGCCTCGCTGTCGCGGGCATTGGCGAGCTCCAGCAGTCGCTCGCGGGAGAGCACCCGCTTCGGATTGGCGGCAAAGACCTTGAGCAGGCCGAATTCGGAGGCGGTCAGGGGGTGCTCGTTACCCTCGTCGTCGCGGAGCGCCTGGGCTTCCAGGTCGAGCCATTTGGTCCCGAACCGGACCAGATGGTCCTTGCCGGCCTTGGCGCCGGCGGCTTCGGCGGCGGCAGGCGCAACCTTGGCGGGGCCGCTCCGGCGCAGGACCGAGCGGATGCGCGCCATCAACTCGCGGAGCTCGCAGGGCTTGGCGATGTAGTCGTCGGCGCCGAGTTCGAGCCCGACCACGCGGTCGATCGGGCTTGCGGTCGCGGTCAGCATGATGACGGGGACGTTGGTGCGGCTTTTGAGGTCGCGGATGATGGAAAGCCCGTCTTCCTCGGGCATGTTGAGGTCGAGCACCACGAGATCGGGCTCCGAGCCTGTCTCGATCGCGCCTCGCAGGCTTTTCCCGCCGTCGCACAGCGTCACGGTGAAGCCGTGCATCTTGAGATAGTCGCCGACCATCTCGCGGGCCGGCGCCTCGTCATCGACGATGATGATGTGTTGGCTCTGGCTCATGACATCTCGGTCGCGGGCAGGACGATGGTGAAGGTCGATCCCTTGTTAGGACCTGCGCTTGTGGCGGTCACCTCGCCACCGTGCATATCGATGATGCGTTTGACGATCGAGAGGCCCAAGCCGGTCGAGCTTTCGCCCGCGGTCGGCTTGGCGGAGAGCCGCTGGAAGCGGCCGAACAGCCGGCCGAGGTCCTCCGGCGACAGGCCCGCGCCCTCGTCGGCGACGCGAATGACGGTGTTGTCGTCCTCGTGGCCGACCGTGACCGCTATCTTGCCGCCGATCGGGCTGTATTTGATGGCGTTGGAGACGAGATTGTCGATCGCCTCGCGGATGCGGTCGGTGTCGCACATGGTTACGATATTCGGCGGCGCCGACACCTTGATGGTCTGCTGCTTGTTGACCGCGAGCGGCTGGTTGGCCTCGGCGACCTCGCTGACGAGATGGGCGATATCGACCGGCTCGCGGCGGATGGTGATGTCGAAAGCATCGGCCATCGCGTCGGAAATGAGATGATCGACCATCGAGGTGAGGCGCTTGGTCGCATCGCGGATGTGGTCGATCTGGGCCGTCACGCTCTCTTTCGACGCGGCGGTGGAGATCAGCTCGGTCAGCATCTCGGTGCGGCCGAGGATGACGCCGAGCGGATTTTTGAGGTCATGGGCGACCGTGCCCAGGATCTCGTTCTTGAAGCCGTTGGCGCGCTGCAGCCGCAGCCATTGCGCCGACAGCCGACGATTGGCCTGCATCAGCGCGCGGGTGCGCTGGGCGACGCGGTCCTCGAGCTGGGTATTGGCCTCGTGCAGCTGCTGATAGAGGATGACGTTGTCGAAGGCGATCGACAGCCTGCTGCCGAAAATCTCCACCAGCGAGCGGTCGGTCTCGGACAATTGCCGCTCCGACTGCAAGAGCACCACGACCTCGCGCCCGGAGCCAGTGCGCACATAGAGCACGGTGCGGTGATCGGCAAATTCGTGCTTGCGGCGCTTGAAGGCGGCTTCCACCATCGCGCGCAGATCCGGATCGAGCGATTTCGAGCTGGCCACGCCGATGAAGCGGCTGTAGCAGCCGGAGCCGGCCAGCACCGAGAAGTCTTCGCGCGTCTTGTTGCCGTCATCGCGCAGCACCAGGATGCCGGCGCAATCGACATTGAGCAGCGAGGCGAGCTGGGTCAGCACGCCCTCGGCAAGCCGCTGCATCGAGCGGAAATCATACAGCGTCGAGGCGGCGTCGATGATGATCTCGAGCCCGCGCCTTGTCTGCACCATGCGCTCGAGCTGCTGGTAGCTGCGCAGTGCGGCGGTCAGCGAGGTGAACAGCTTGTCGGCGGTGAGCTCGGTCTTCGCCTTGTAGTCGTTGATGTCGTACTGGACGATGACGCGCCGCTCCGGCGCCTGGCCGGGCTGGCCTGTGCGCAGGATGATACGCACCGTCTCGTTCTGGATTTCGTTGCGGATGAATTCGACGAGCTCGAGGCCCGCGACATCCGTCTCCATGATGACGTCGAGCAGGACGGCCGCGATGTCCTTGTGCGCGCGCATCAGCTCGCGGCCTTCGGCGGCCGAATGGGCGGAGAGGATTTCGAGCCCCTGGCCGTTCAGGCTGTAGTCGGACAGCGCAAAGCGGGTGCCCTCATGCACGGCCTGATCGTCGTCGATGACCGCGATCTTCCACTTGCGGACAGACGAGTCGTCCGGAACCGTCCCGGTGTCGTCGATCAGGTGGAGGACATCGTCCTGTTCGGCCATTGATCAGTTCCGTCGGCTAAAGTCTCTGAACTCGCGGGTTCACCCTTGGCGAACCGGGGCATGATAATGCGAAAAGTGGTGCCTTGTCCCAGCCTCGACTCCAGCATCATCCGGCCGCCCAGCTGCTGGGTTACCAGATTATAGACAATGTGTAGACCCAGTCCGGAGCCGCCTTCGTTGCGCCGCGTCGTAAAGAAGGGGTCGAACGCCTGCCGCTGCACGTCCGGGGTCATTCCGGCCCCGTCATCGGCAAAAATGATCTCGATATCGTCATGGCCGCGCGCCCGCGCCGAGATCGAGATCGAGCCGGATCGGCCATCGCCGAAGGCGTGGTTAACCGCGTTGAGGAAGAGGTTGGTCAGGATCTGGCCATAGGAGCCCGGATAGCCGTCGATCGTCAGGCCCTCCGGCACGTCGACGGTCAGCTCGATCGGCGCCCGCTTCAGGACCGGCCGCAAGCTCGCGATGATCTGGTCGGTGGCTTCGCCGAGCGAGAATTGCCGGCGTTCGGCATGGGAACGGTCGACCGCGACCTGCTTGAAGGACTGAATCAGCTCACCGGCGCGGTGCAGATTGCCCACCAATTGCTGGGCGGCATCGCGCGACGAGCGGACGAACTCTTCCAGCTGCGAGCGGCGCAAGCCGCCGCCGGCCTTGAGCTCGGCCTCGAACAGCTCGCTGCGCCGCGCAAAGCTCGACGCCACCGTGAGGCTGATGCCGATCGGGTTGTTGACCTCATGCGCAACACCGGCGACGAGGCCGCCAAGCGCCGCCAGACGCTCCGCGTCGATCAGGTTCTGCTGCGCGGTGTTGAGCTCGAGCAGCGCGCTCTCCGCCTTTTCCTTCGACGAGCGTAATTCGTCCTCGGTGCGGCGCTTGGCGATGGCGTTTTCGCGGAACACTTCCACCGCGCGCGCCATGGCGCCGACCTCGTCGCGGGCCGTGGTGCCCTGCACGGCGCGGTCGTAATCGCCGAGCGTGATCGCGCGCATCGCCGTCATGATCTGCTGCAGCGGCAGCCGGATCGAGAGCGCGATCAGCACGCCCGCCGAAAAGATGATGCCGAGGAAGATCACGGCGATCGACAGCACGCGCCGCGAAATATCGGTCAGCGTGCGGTCGAAGGTCTCCTGCGCCTTCTGTTCGCGCTCGCGCATCTTGGCGGAGAGATCGTCGATCGCGCCGATGGCTTCGGCCTGGGTCGCGTCGATGGTGTTGCGCAACAGCTCGGTGCGGCTGGTCAACTGCTCCGACAATTTGTCCATGCCCTGGCGCAGCGCGTCCGTGCGCTCCTTCAAGCGCACCAGCGCCATGCGCTGCAGGTCGTTGTCGGCGAGGTCACTCATGACCGGAATGGTCTTTTCGATCGTATCGGTGTTGCGGCGCGCTTCCTCGGCCGACGCGGTCGCGAGCGACAAGTAATAGGCGTTGGCCGCGACCAGCATTCCGGTGAAGGCTTCGCGGGATTTGCCGAGCGAGGGCCAGATCCGGGCGTCGCGGTGGCCGGTCGCGCCCTCGATGACGGAATATAGCCCGGCCATGTCCTTGGCCGGGCCCAGCACCTGCTGCTCATAGGTCTTGTTGATGGTGGCCTGCACGGCGCGCAATTCGCCGAAGCCGTTGAGGAAACGCTCGGTAACGCGCTCGAGCTCCTCGACCGAACCGGACAGCATGGGATCGGTGGACGCCCGCGTCGTCAGCGTGCCGAGCACGGCCTCGCGCAGCAGCAGGATTTCGGCGAAAAGTTCGGGGCTCGGCTGGTTGATGTAGCGATGGATCAGGTTCTGCAGCCGCCCGGTCTCGCTCTCGAGCAGCGCCAGGATCTTGTCGGATTCGCGCACCTGGCGCACGTCTTCCCAGGCCGAGCCCAGGACCTTGGCGCCGTTCCAGATCAACACGGCGAGCACCACGACGACCGCCGAATTCAGCGCCGCTATCGACAGGATGCGCCAGCGGATCGGTACCGCACGGAGAAGGCCGACAATGCGGGCGCGGGCCTGGGTCGCGAGGCTCACCGGCCGCTCCGTCGTGTCGCTGGTGGGAGGCGCTGACAAGACGATCCTCACTCCGCCTTGCGAATGCGTTCGATCAGGGCCGCGGACGCGGGATCGCGCTGCACCACATTGGTGCGATCGAGGTCGATCGTGCCGACACGGGTCTGCTCGATGGTTTTCCCTTCCTCGCCGAGCTGGCGCCCCAGGTAGCGGAGCGCCTGGACCGTGGGATAATCTTCGCGCTGGGTATCGGCGGCGCGAGATTCGCGCGCAAAAACGCTCGTTGAGGCCGCCGTCAAAAGCAGCGCTGCAACGAGAGCAAAGGTCCGCGGAAGCTCGGCGCGGTACACTGACAACTTCTTCCCCTTGATGATGGAGTCTCGGGCCGACGGAAAAGGTTCAACGCCTTTTTTGCAGTGGGGGCGCGATGCCGCTATTGTGCCGACGCCGGGATGATCGTCAATGGTGTGCCGAACCGGTCTGTTCCGGAATGATTCCGCCGTATTGGCGCGCCGCAAAAAAGCGCCGAATATGAGCGGACCGAGTTCGTCCCCTTGAGGTTGAGAGTGTTTTTATCGTGAAATCCGTAAATAAGCTCGTACCACTCGCGGCTGCAGCGGCGGCGCTCGCGTTTGCCTCGCCCGCTTTTGCCACAACCGAGATCATGTGGTGGCACGCGATGTCGGGCCAGCTCGGCCGGGAGGTGGAGAAACTCGCCGCTGATTTCAACGCCTCGCAGTCGGAATACCGCGTCGTGGCCAGTTACAAGGGTAACTACACCGAAACCGTCACGGCCGCGATCTTCGCGTTCCGTTCGCGCAGCCAGCCTGCGATCGTGCAGGTTAATGAAATCGCGACCGCCACGATGATGGCAGCAAAGGGCGCGATCTATCCGGTGTTCGAACTGATGCGGGACGAGCAGGAGCCGTTTAGGCCTGCCGCCTATCTGCCGGCCGTGACCGGCTATTACGGCGATATCAGCGGCAATCTGCTGTCGTTCCCTTTCAACGCCTCGACGCCGATCGTCTATTACAACAAGAAAATGTTCCGCGACGCCGGCCTTGATCCCGAAGCCGCGCCGAAGACCTGGCCGGAATTGGGTGCTGCGGCGAAAAAGCTGCGCGACCGCGGCGCGGCCTGCGGCTTCACCACGTCCTGGCCGTCCTGGATCCATGTCGAGAATCTCTCCGCATTTCACAACCTGCCGCTGGCGACCAAGGACAACGGATTCGGCGGGCTAGATGCGGTGCTTGTGTTCAACAATGCGACCGTGGTGCGCCATGTCGCGCAGTTGGCGGAATGGCAGAGCAGCAAGATCTTCGATTACAGTGGCCGCGCACAATCGGCCGAGCCGCGCTTTCAGAACGGCGAATGCGGCATCTTCATCGGCTCGTCGGGAACGCGGGCCGACATCAAGGCCAATTCGAAATTCGACGTCGGCTACGGCATGATCCCATATTGGCCTGACGTTGCCGGTGCGCCGCAGAACACCATCATCGGCGGCGCAACGCTGTGGGTGTTGCGCGACCGGCCGAAGGCCGAATACAAGGGCGTGGCGAAATTCTTCTCATTTCTCTCCAAGCCGGAAGTACAGGCCGCCTGGCACCAGAACACGGGTTATCTGCCGATCACCCGCGCTGCCTTCGACCTGACGCGCGCGCAGGGCTTCTACGATCGCAATCCCGGTGCCTCGATCTCGATCGAGCAGATCACGCTGAAACCGCCGACCGCGAATTCGCGCGGGTTTCGCCTCGGCTCCTTCGTGCTGGTCCGCGACGTGGTCGACGACGAGCTGGAGCAGGCCTTTGCTGGCAAGAAGAGCGCGCAGGCCGCGATGGATTCCGCGGTCGAGCGCGGCAACCGGCTGCTACGGCAATTCGAGCGCGCGAGCCCGGACCGGTAAGTGCGCGCGCTGGTCCAGCCGTCATTGCGAGCCAACGGGTCGCGCGAACGCGCGCCCGATGACAGGCTCCGCGAAGCAATCCATGCCGCAGCAAGCGGGGACGTGGATTGCTTCGTCGCTTCCGCCTTCGCTCTCCGAGCTACGGCGGACAAGTCGCGCCTCGCAATGACGGCTGAGCCATTGTGACTTCTCTTCCGTCCTTTGCGAACCAAGACACCTATCGCACCTGGCGCACGGCTGCCGCGAACTGGCTGCCGGTGGCGCTCGACATCGCGCGCGGCCATGGGTTCGCCTGCACGGCGCCGCATGTGTTCGCGACCGGCACCAATCTCGTCACAGCCCTCGACGCGCGGCTGATCCTGAAGATCTTTCCGCCGATGCTGCGCAGCCAGTTTGTGTCGGAGCGCGGCTCACTATCGGTGCTTCGCGGGCGGCTCACCATTCCGATTCCGGAAATCGTCGTGGAGGGCGAGCGCGACGGCTGGCCCTATCTGGTCATCACGCGGCTTGAGGGTGTGCTGGGTTCGGACGCCTGGCCGTCGGTGCCGGAAGATCAGAAGGAAAACGTGCTGGCGCAAATCGGCGAAACCATCGCGGAAGTGCAGCGCGTTCCGCCCGGCGCGCTGCTCGACATCGAGCCGCGCTGGGATGCGTTCATGCGCAGGCAGGTCGCGGGCTGCCGCGCGCGGCATGAACGGCTGGGACTCGCGTCGAAATTTCTTGATGGACTCGACAATCTTCTGCGCGATGCCGCCGAGTTGATTCCGATGGATGGGCCGCCGGTCATCCTAACCGGCGAATACATTCCGGAAAACTTTCTGCTGGCGAACGACGGCGGCGCGTGGCGCCTCGCCGGCCTGATCGATTTCGGCGACGTGCAGACGGGCTTTGGCGAATATGATCTGCTTGGCCCCAGCGCCTTCATGGCCGCCGGTCGGCCGCGTCGCGTCAAAAGTCTGTTCGAGGGCTTCGGCTATTCGGGCGCGCTCGTCGATTTCGCCGTGAAGCGCCGGCTGATGGCGTTGATGCTGCTGCATCGGGCGAGCGATCCCGTCAGGCACATCTGCATCGAAGGCTGGCACGAGCAGGCCCATGACCTCGTGCAGCTTCAGGAGTTGATCTGGCCGGATTGAGTGGCCGCATCTGCCCTCATAATGAGCAAAGGTGCCGCTTTGTATGCAAGTCGCGGTCCGCCGGCGGCCCTGCGACGCATCGTACTTTCGGGAAGCCGATCATGGGCTTAGCCGGCCCTTAAGGTTCGGTTAAGGTTTGGCACGAACCTTGCGATTATGGCTCCAACGCCATTTTTCACGTTTGCGTTGGAGCCTCTCATGAAGCGCCGCGATTTCCTGAAATCCGTTTCCGGCTTGGCGGTTGGGGCGGTGGCGCCCGCCGCGCCCGCGATCTGGTCTCCCGCCAGGGCCGATGCGCGTTCCGAGACCCTTCTCATCGTCTCCGAAGGCGGCCCGAACAATCTCGACATCCATGGCGTCGGCACCAACGTGCCCGGCTATGAAGTGTCCTGGAACTGCTACGACCGGCTGATCAGCCACGAGATGAAGAGCGGCCCGGGCGGCGTGCCCTATTATGATCGCGACAAGATCAAGGGCGAACTCGCCGAGGACATGAACATCTCGGACATGTCGGTGACCTTCAAGCTGAAGAAGAACGCCAAATTCCACGACGGGACGCCGGTCGCGGCGAAAGATGTGAAATGGTCGCTCGACCGCGCGGTCACCGTCGGCGGCTTTCCGACCTTCCAGATGAGCGCGGGTTCGCTCACCAAGCCCGAGCAGTTCGTCATCGTCGACGACAACACCGTGCGCGTCGATTTCGCGAGGAAAGACCGGCTGACGATTCCAGATCTCGCGGTCATTGTGCCCTGCGTCGTCAACTCGGAACTGGTGAAGAAGAACGCCAGCGAGAAGGACCCCTGGGGTCTCGAATACACCAAGCAGCAGACCGCGGGCTCCGGCGCCTACAAGGTGACGAAATGGACCGCGGGCACCGAAGTGATCATGGAGCGCAACGACGAGTGGGTCGGCGGTCCTCTGCCGAAGATCAAACGCGTGATCTGGCGCATGGTGCCGCAGGCCGGTAACCGCCGCGCGCTGCTCGAGCGCGGCGACGCCGACATTTCCTATGAGCTGCCGAACAAGGATTTCCAGGAGCTGAAGGCGGCGGGCAAGCTCAACGTGGTGTCGTTGCCGTTCTCCAACGGCATTCAGTATATCGGCATGAACGTCACCAAGCCGCCCTTCGATAATCTGAAGGTGCGCCAGGCGGTCGCCTACGCAATTCCATACCAGAAGATCATGGACGCGGTGATGTTCGGTCTCGCCAACCCGATGTTCGGCGCCGCCGCCGACAAGCCGACCGAGGTCGCATGGCCCCAGCCGACCAAATACGCGACCGACATGGAGAAGGCCAAGGCGCTGATGGCGGAAGCAGGCCTCGCCAGCGGCTTCGAGACCACGATCTCGTTCGACCTCAACTTTGCGCAGGTCAACGAGCCGCTCTGCGTGCTGGTGCAGGAGAGCCTCGGCCAGATCGGCATCAAGACCACGATCAACAAGGTGCCCGGCGCCAACTGGCGCACCGAGCTGAACAAGAAGGAAATGCCGCTCTACACCAACGTGTTCTCGGGCTGGCTCGATTACCCCGAATACTTCTTCTACTGGTGCTATCACGGCAACAATTCCGTCTTCAACACCATGAGCTACAAGTCGCCGGAGATGGACAAGTTCATCGACGGCGCGCGGACGGCGGCCGCGACCGGCGACAAGACCGCCTACGACACCGACGTGAAGGGTTTTGTCGATCTCGCCTTCGCCGACGTCCCGCGCGTGCCGCTGTATCAGCCCTTCGTCAACGTCGCGATGCAGAAGAACATCTCGGGCTATCAATACTGGTTCCACCGCCGGCTCGATTATCGCGCGCTGGTGAAGGGATGAGCTGATCGGACAACGAAGGAGCGCGCCATGCTGACCCTGATCGGCAAGCGGCTGATGTTCGCGATCCCGAGCCTGATCGGCGTCGTGATCGTCACCTTCCTCTTGACCCGCGCGCTGCCCGGCGATCCCGCGGCCTATTTCGCCGGTCCCGCCGCGACCAAGGAAGCCGTCGAGCAGATCCGCAAGAAGCTCGGCTTCGACAAGCCGCTGGTCGAGCAGTTCTTCCACTACACCGCCGACCTCGCCCATGGTGATCTCGGCACGTCGCTGACCACCGGCCAACCGGTCGCGACCGAGATCCGCAACCGCCTGCCGGCTTCCGCCGAGCTGACGCTGCTTGGCCTGCTTGTTTCCATCGCGATCGCGCTGCCGCTCGGCGTGCTGGCGGCGACACGGCCCGGCTCGTGGATCGACCATCTCTGTCGCCTCACCACCACGGCCGGCGTCTCACTGCCGGTGTTCTTCACCGGCCTCGTGCTGGTCTATGTCTTCTATTTCCTGCTCGGCTGGTCGCCGGCGCCACTCGGCCGGCTCGATGTGTTCTACAGCGCGCCGCCGACGGTGACCGGCTTCTACCTGATCGACACCCTGATCGCGCGCGATTTCGAGGCGTTCCGCTCGGCGTTGAGCCAGCTCATCCTGCCGGCGGCGACGCTCGCGATCTTCTCGCTGGCGCCGATCGCGCGCATGACGCGGGCCTCGATGCTGTCGGTGCTCGCTTCCGACTTCGTCCGCACCGCCCGCGCCAGCGGACTGAAGCCGTCGACGGTGATCGTCACCTACGCCTTCCGCAACGCCATGCTGCCGGTCATCACCACGCTGTCGATGGTGTTCTCGTTCCTGCTCGGCGCCAACGTGCTGGTCGAAAAAGTCTTCGCCTGGCCCGGCATCGGCTCCTATGCGGTGGAAGCGCTGATCTCTTCGGACTTCGCGCCGGTACAGGGGTTCGTGCTGACCATGGCGGTCATGTATGTGCTGCTCAATCTCCTGATCGACATTCTCTATGGCGTGATCGATCCACGCGTGCGGCTGGAAGGGTAGGGGTGTAAGCATGAGTACGGTTGCGCCCGCTGTTGAACCCGCCGGCCCCGCGCGAACCTCTGGACTTGTCGCGCTGTTCGAGCAGGCGCGCTATGTGCTCGGCGAAAACAAGGTCACCGGCTTCGCCTTTGCGCTGCTGCTGGTCATCCTGCTGGCCGCGCTGTTGGGGCCCTATGTGGTGCCCTACGATCCGCTCGCCTCCGATACCGCCGCGGCGTTGAAGGCGCCGTCGGCGGCGCACTGGTTCGGCACCGACCAGCTCGGCCGCGATATTTTCAGCCGCGTGATCGTGGCGACACGGCTCGACACCTTCATCGCGGTCGCCTCCGTCGTACTGGTGTTTTTGATGGGCGGGCTCGCCGGCATCGCCGCCGGCTATTTCGGCGGCTGGACCGACCGCATCGTCGGGCGCATCGCCGACACCATCATGGCGTTTCCGCTGTTCGTGCTGGCGATGGGCATCGTCGCAGCACTGGGCAACACCGTGCAGAACATCATCCTCGCCACCGCCATCGTGAACTTCCCGCTCTATGCACGCGTCGCCCGCGCCGAGGCCAATGTCCGCCGCAATGCCGGCTTCGTGCAGGCGGCGCGGCTGTCGGGCAATGGCGAGTTCCGCATTCTTCTCGTGCATATCCTGCCGAACATCATGCCGATCATGATCGTGCAGATGTCGCTGACCATGGGCTACGCCATCCTCAATGCCGCGGGCCTCTCCTTCATCGGGCTCGGGGTGCGGCCGCCGACCGCCGAATGGGGCATCATGGTCGCGGAAGGCGCGGGCTTCATGGTGTCCGGCGAATGGTGGATCGCGCTGTTCCCGGGCCTGGCCCTGATGATCGCGGTGTTCTGCTTCAACCTGCTCGGCGACGGACTGCGCGACATCGTCGATCCGCAGCGGAGGACGTGAGATGGCTGGCGTTATGAGAAATGTCGTCATTGCCGGGCTTGACCCGGCGATCCATCGCGCGAAACGCAACTTCGAATTCTTGATGGATGCGCGGGCCTTCGCCGCGCCGAAGGGGCTACGGCCCCGCAGGCGGGTCGCGCATGACGAGCTTGATTTGCGGAGCGTGCCATGACCGCGCAGCCGCTGCTCGACGTGCATGATCTCACCGTCGAATTCTCCACCCGCCGCGGCATCGTCAAGGCGGTGCAGCATGTCAATATCAGCGTCGCCAAGGGCGAGACGCTCGGCATTGTCGGCGAATCCGGCTCCGGCAAGTCGGTCACGTCATATGCGGTAATGCGCATCCTCGATCGCGCCGGCAAGATTGCCGAGGGCTCGGTGGTGTTCTCCGGCATTGACGTCAAGGCCGCCAGCGAGGACGAGATGCGCGACCTGCGCGGCCGCGAGATCTCGATGATTTTCCAGAACCCGCGCGCGGCGCTCAATCCGATCCGCAAAGTCGGCGACCAGATCGAGGACGTGCTGCGCCAGCATGTGCAGCAGGCAACCGTGAGCGACTACGGAGAAAAGGCGATCGAGGCGCTGGAGCAGGTCAAGATCGCCCGCCCGCGTGAGCGCTATCACGCCTATCCGTTCGAGCTGTCCGGCGGCATGTGCCAGCGCGTCGTGATCGCGCTGGCGCTCGCCTGCAATCCGCAGCTTCTGATCGCGGACGAGCCGACCACGGGTCTCGACGTCACCACGCAGAAGGCGGTGATGGACCTGGTCGTTGAGCTCACCAAGCGGCGCGGCATGTCGACCATCCTGATCACGCATGATCTGGGGCTGGCTGCGGCCTATTGCGACCGCGTGGTGGTGATGGAGAAGGGCCGGGTGGTCGAGACCGCGATGTCGGCGGATATCTTCGCCAATCCCCAGCATGCCTACACGCGCAAACTGATGCGAGCGACGCCGCGGATCGGCGTGTCGCTGCGGGATCTGTTGCCGGAGGACGAAGCTTCTGTCATGGCCGGACCTGATCCGGCCATCCATCAATCTTCAGAAGGGATGGACCCCCGGGTCAAGCCCGGGGGTGACGAGTCGACGAGTGAGGGTGCAAAACCCCTCCTCATCGTCGAAAAACTCGTGAAGGAATATCCGCGCCAGGGCGCGACCGCCACGCTCGGCAGATTGTTCGGACGCAAGCCGCCGGTCGAGGAGGAAGTGTTCCGCGCCGTCGACGGCATCAGCTTCACGGTCGGCAAAGGCGAGAGCGTCGGCCTGGTCGGAGAGTCCGGTTGCGGCAAATCGACCACGTCGATGATGGTGATGCGGCTCCTCGACCAGACCTCCGGCCGCATCTCTTTTGACGGCGAGGAGATCGGCGCCATCATGCCGAACGCTTTTGCCCGGCTGCCGCTGCGCAGCCGCATCCAGATGGTGTTCCAGGACCCGACCGACAGCCTCAACCCGCGCTTCACAGCAGTCCGCGCGATTGCGGACCCGATCATGCAACTCGGCGACATCAGGGGCCGGGATGCGCTACGCGCCCGCTGCGAGGAGTTGGCGGGGCTGGTTGGGCTACCCGTCAACCTGCTGGATCGCTTTCCGCATCAGCTATCGGGCGGCCAGAAGGCCCGCGTCGGCATCGCGCGGGCGATCGCGGTGCATCCCAAGCTCGTGATCCTCGACGAGCCGACCGCGGCGCTCGACGTGTCGGTACAGGCGGTGGTCCTGAACCTGCTGCAGGACCTGAAAGCCTCACTCGGCATGAGCTATTTGTTCGTGTCCCACGATTTGAACGTAGTGCGCTTGTTATGCGATCGTGTCATTGTGATGCGCACGGGGCGAATCGTGGAGCAGGGTCCGGCCGAAAAGGTGCTGGGCGATCCGCAGGACGCCTATACCAGGGAGTTGCTGACGGCGATCCCGCATCCGCCGTTGCCGGTGCACTAGCGCCGCCGATTTGAAGTCCCTACACTGCGAGCGGGTGTGTAGCGGTTTTCTTAAAAGATCATGCGCAAACGAGAACAGGATACCCAGGACCCAAATGGCTGCCGATACCCTGGACGACTATATCGACGCCGTCGCCAAAGCGCTTGCGCTGCCGCTCGAGGACGGCTGGCGGCCGGCCGTGCGCGCCAATCTCGACGTGTCGCTGCGGCTGGCGCGCCTCGTCGACGAATTCCCGCTGCCTGACGAAACCGAGCCGGCCAGTGTCTTCACCGCCTGACCTCGCCATGAGTACCGCGTCCGCGCCGTTGTCGGCTTCCGAGATCGTCAAGGCCATATCATCAGGCAGGCTGTCGGCGCTGCAGGTGGCGGAGTCCGCGCTCGCGCGCATCGGGCGGCACGACGGCATCCTCAACTCCTTCACCGATGTCACCGCCGATCGCGCCCGCGCCCGGGCGCGTGCCATCGATGCCGCGATCGAGGCCGGCAAGAACGTTGGCCCACTCGCGGGCGTGCCGTTCGCGGTGAAGAATCTATTCGACGTGAAGGGGCTTCCGACCCGTGCCGGCTCCAAGATCAACCGCGATCTTGCACCGGCCAAGCGCGACGCGACGCTGATCGAGCGGATGGAAGCCGCCGGTGCCATACTTGTCGGCGCGCTCAACATGGGCGAATACGCCTACGACTTCACCGGCGAGAACGTGCATGACGGCCCCTCGCGCAATCCGCATGATCCGACGCGGATGAGCGGCGGCTCGTCGGGCGGCTCGGGCAGCGCGGTTGGCGGCGCGCTGGTGCCGATCGCGCTTGGCTCGGACACCAACGGCTCCATTCGCGTGCCGTCGTCGTTCTGCGGCATTTTCGGCTTGAAGCCGACCTATGGAAGACTGTCGCGCGCCCGCTCGTTTCCCTTTGTCGCGAGCCTCGATCATCTCGGCCCCTTCGCGCGCAACGTCCGCGACCTCTCGCTCGCCTATGATGCGATGCAAGGTCCCGACCCCGATGATGCCGCCTGCACCACGCGCGCCGTCGAGCCTACGGCCGCGCTGCTCACCCAGAACATCGGCGGCCTGCGCATCGCCATTGCCGGCGGCCACTTCCAGAAGAATCTCTTCCCCGAGGCGATCCAGGCGGTTGCGCATGTAGCCAAGGCGCTCGGCGTCAACCGCGTGGTCGAGATTCCCGAGGCCGCTCGCGCCCGCGCGGCCGCTTATGTCATCACCACCACCGAAGGTGCTTCGCTGCATCTCGACCGCCTGCGCAAGCGCCCGAACGATTTCGATCCCGCCGTGCGCGATCGCCTGATCGCGGGCGCGATGGTGCCGGCGGCGCTGGTCGACCGCGCGCAGAAATTCCGCCGCTGGTATCGCGCCAAACTCCTGGAAATCTTCAGGTCGGTGGACGTGCTGATCGCACCGGCCACGCCCTGTGTCGCGCCGAAGCTGGGCCAGGTGAATTTCATGCTCGGCGGGGTCGAGCTGCCGGTACGCGCCAATATCGGCATTCACACCCAGCCGATCTCGTTCATCGGCCTGCCGGTGGTCGCTGTTCCCGTGCCGCTGGAGCCGATGCCGATCGGCGTGCAGCTGATCGCGCCGCCCTGGCGCGAGGACATTGCGCTCCGCGTCGCCTATGCTCTGGAGCGGATGGGGGCGGTCACGGCACCCGCGCCAAGGGGGCTTTGAGATGGAGATCGATCTGCCCGAGGTACTGGCCGAAGTCACCGAGCAGTTCCAGCGCTATGAGCAGGCGCTGGTGTCGAACGACGTCGCCGTGCTCGACGAATTGTTCCGCGAGGATTCCCGCACACTGCGCTATGGCATCGGCGAGAACCTCTCCGGCTACAGCGAGATCGCGTCCTTCCGCGCCGCGCGCTCGCCGGTCGGGCTGATGCGCAGGACGGCCAAAACCGTGATCACGACCTATGGCCGCGACGCCGCGGTCGCCGCGACCTTGTTCTATCGCGACACGCTGCCTGGCAAGGTGGGCCGCCAGATGCAGACCTGGGTCCGCTTCCCCGAGGGTTGGCGAATCGTCGCGGCCCATGTCAGCATCATCGACGAGCCCAAGGTGAAGACGGCATGAGCCTCGACGATACCCCGGCCAACAACACGCCGCGCCCGGCAGAAGCGGTGGTGCGCCGCATCGACCGGGCCTCGCCGTCGGTGGTCAAGATCACGCGCGCCGAGGAATTGCGCCTGCAGCTTGCCGACGAGATCGTGCGCGGCGCATTGCCGCCGGGCGCGCCGCTGGATGAGACCGACATCGCGCGCCGCTTTTCCGTGTCGCGCACGCCGGTGCGCGAGGCGCTGCGCCAGCTCGTCGCTTCCGGACTGGTCGACGCGCGGCCGCACCGTGGCGCCGTGGTGGCGCGGCCGACCATCGAGCGGCTGACCGGCATGTTCGAGGCGATGGCGGAGCTGGAGGCGATCTGCGCCGGCCTTGCCGCCGAACGCATGACGCCGATCGAGCGGCATCAGCTCGAGGCCGTGCATGAGGAGTTGCGCGTGCTGAGCTATGCCGGCAATCCCGACCGCTTCCACGAGGTCAACGAGCGCTTCCACAACACCATCTATGCCGGCTCGCAGAACGCCTATATCGCCGAGATGACGCTGGCGACGCGGGTCCGCGTGCAGCCGTTCCGCCGCGCCCAGTTCCGCAATCTCGGGCGTCTCGCCAAATCGCATGCCGAGCACGACCGGGTCGTCGTCGCCATCATGCGCGGCGACAAGACGGGTGCCGAGACCGCGATGCGTGACCACATCGAGCTGGTGCGCGACGAATACGAGCTCTACGCGGTGTCGGTGTAGGTCTTTTCACCTCCCCATCCGCGTGCAAGCGAAAATCACACCGCCGCCTTCTCCGCCATATACGCCCGCCATCCGCCGAACGATGAAATGTCACGCGCACCTTCGATGCCAGCGGCTTCGACAATAAAACCCTTCACGCTGCTGCCATCGGCCAGGCGAATGGTGCCGATGGAAAGCGGCGGCGGCACCGCGGCGACGAACTGGCCGAACGCGGCTGACGACAGCGCCCAGATCTCCAGCTCGATCGCGGCGCCCTGGCCCGGATCGACGCGCAGCATGCCGGGTTTGGGCGGCGTGGTAGCCAAGGCATAGAGCTTGTAGTCGGAGGCGGTGACCGCGCTTTCGAGCAATCGGCCGCCGAGCGAGCGCAATTCGCCGTTCAACGCCATGCCCGACAGATGCGCGCCGACCACTGCGATGGCGAGGTCATCTCCGGTGCCCGCGGGGAGCGGCGCCAACGGTGGTTGCGGCAGACCCCTCGCGCCGATCTTCAATCTGGTATCGGCATGGAATACGCGGCCGATGCTCGCGAGCAGCGCATCGCGCCCGGCCGGCGCAAGCAGGGTGATGCCGAAGGGAATATCGTCGCTGCGCATCGCGGCCGGCAGCGCCAGCCCGCAGAGGTCGAGCAGATTGACGAAATTGGTGTAGGTGCCGAGCCGGCTGTTGAGCTCGATCGGATTGGCCAGCACCTGCTTGGTCGAATACACCGTCGGCGCCGTCGGCAGCACGATCGCATCGAAATTGGCGAACGTTCTTTCGGCGATCTTGCGCAGGCCCTGCAGGCGGTAGAGCGCGGAAAAGGTTTCGGACGCGGTGAGCCGCGCGCCCGCGGCGGTGATCTCGCGCGTTACCGGGTGGATCGCGTCGGGCGAGGACGCGAGCAGGTTGCGGATGACGAGATAGCGCTCGGCGACCCACGGGCCTTCGTAGAGCAGCCGCGCGGTCTCATAGAACGGCTCCATGTCGAACTCGATGAGGTCCGCACCCAGCGCGGCCCAGCGCTTCAGCGCCTCGCCATAGGCCGCCTCTGACGCCTTGTCGCCGAAGAAGATCAACTGACCCTTGCTCGGCACGCCGAGCCGGAGCTTTTGCGGGAACGGCGTGATCTGCTTCAGCGGCCGGTCGCGCGAAAAGGGATCAGCGAGATCAGGCCCCGTCATCGCCGCAAGCGCAGTCACCGCGTCATCGACGGTCAGCGAAAACACCGACACGCAGTCGAGCGTGCGGCAGGCCGGTGCGACGCCGGCGGTCGAGATCATGCCGAGAGAAGGCTTCAGCCCCACGATGTTGTTGAGCATCGCCGGCACACGGCCGCTGCCTGCGGTATCCGTGCCGAGCGCGAGCGGCACCAGACCTGCGGACACCGCGACCGCCGAGCCCGAGCTCGATCCGCCCGGAATGAGATCGCTGCGGATCGGATTGTTCGGAATGCCGTAGGGCGAACGCACGCCGACGAGACCGGTCGCGAACTGGTCGAGATTGGTCTTGCCGATGATGATCGCGCCCGCCGCGCGCAATCGCGCCACCGCGGTCGCATCATGGGCGGGCGTGTAGGCAAAGGCCGGGCAGGCGGCGGTGGTCTGAAAACCCAGCGCGTCGATATTGTCCTTCACCGCGACCGGCACGCCATAGAGCGGCAGCCCGGCGGCATTCTTCGCCTTCAGGCGTTCGGCCTCGGCGAGCGCGTCCTTCTCGTCGCGCAGGCTGATGAAGACGGCGGGATCGTTGGTGTCGCGGATGCGCTGGTAGGAGCGGGCAATGGTCTGGGCGGGCGTCAGCGTCCCCGCGCGATGCGCGGCGACGATCGCGGCGACGGTCTCAGTCACGCAACACTCCCTGTCTCGGCACCATCTTCGCGATCCGCTACCCGCGCTGAAATCCTGATCAATCGAAGCAAGCGGTATGCCATTGTGTACAAACGCGGCAACTTGAGACAGACAGAAATAGCTCTTCTCAGTCAATGATTTGATTTGCCTGGCGGCAATCGGTCGCCGGTCGTTTCAGCATTCGCTGCTCAATTGATGGGCAGTCTCAGCTCGCGACCTTGCTGCTGCCTTGCGTGATCAGCCGCGCCGCGCGCTGGTCGCGGGCGTGGATCCAGAGCCAGCTCAAGGCGACGCTGAGGCGGTTGCGCAGGCCGATCAGGAAGTAGATGTGCGCGATGCCCCAGATCCACCATGCAATGGTGCCGCGCAGCTTGATGCGGCCGAAATCGATCACCGCGAGCCGCTTGCCGATCTGCGCAAGACTGCCGGCGTGCTTGTAGTAGAACGGCGGCAGCGTGCCGCCCTTGAGCCGCGCCTTGATCAGCGCGGCGGCGTAGCGGCCCTCCTGCTTGGCGGCCGGCGCGATACCGGGCACCGGCTTGCCGTCGGGGCCGTCGATGGTCACGGTGTCGCCGACCGCGAAAATATCGGGATGGCCGGGCACGGTGAGATCAGGCTCGACCTTCAGGCGATAGGCGCGGTCGGCCGGCGCGCCCAGCCATTCGGCGGCGCGCGAGGCGCGCACACCGGCGGCCCAGATGATGGTGCGCGCCTCTAATTTCTTGCCGCCATAGACCACGCCATCGGCCGAGCATTCGGTGACGGCTTCGCCCAGCATCACGTCGACGCCGAGCTTTTCCAGCGACACCTGCGCGTAGGCCGAAAGATCATCGGGAAAGCCTGCCAGCACGCGCGGGCCAGCTTCGATCAACACCACGCGCGCGCGGCGCGTATCGATGTGGCGGAAGTCGCGCGGCAGCGTGTCCTTGGCGAGATCGGCAATGGTGCCGGCCATCTCGACGCCGGTCGGGCCGGCGCCGATCACCACAAAGGTGAGCAGCGCGTCGCGCTTTTGCGGATCGGTCTCGCGTTCGGCGCGCTCGAAGGCAACCAGGATGCGCCGCCGCAGCGTGGTGGCGTCCTCGAGCGTCTTCAGTCCCGGCGCGAACGGTTCCCATTCGTCATGGCCGAAATAGGCATGGCGCGCGCCGGTGGCGAGAATCAGCGTGTCATAGGGAATGCTGCCGCCGTCATCGAGCAGCACGCGCTTGTTCGCGGCGTCGATGCCACAGACGTTGGCGAACAGCGTCGTCACGTCGCGGCGATCGCGCAGGAGATAGCGGATCGGCCAGGCGATCTCGCTGGTCGCCAGCGAGGCGGTTGCGACCTGGTAGAGCAGCGGCTGGAACAGATGATGGTTGCGGCGGTCGATCAGCGTGATCTCGACGGGGGCGCCGGCGAGGCCGAAGGTCGCCTCCAGCCCGCCGAAACCGGCGCCGACGATTACCACGCGATGAGCTTTTGCCGAAGGCGTCGTCGTCATGGAGGAGGACCCCGATTTTGTGCGCTGCTCTCAAGCATGTACTCATTCGCACGCTCGCTCCAAGTGGTGTTTTGCCGAATTGCCCGATAGCGAAATCCTATCGATTTCACGCGCTTTCCGGCGTTGGTGCCACGACCATGCGCCGGCGCGCCGGCAGCCACCAGCCGGCGATGGTTCCACCGAGCGAGAGGATGGCGGCCATCGTCATCGCCTCGGCAAATCCTGCGGTGAAAGCCGCCGGCGAATTGCCGGGACTGCGTGCAGAAAATGTGGCGACGAGAAGCGCGACGCCAAACACGCCGCCGAGGAATCGTGCCATGTTGAAGATGCCGGAGGCTTTGCCCATCTCGGCGACCGCAACCGAGCTCAGCACTGCATTCTGAACCGCGGGCATCGCCATCGATACGCCGACACCGGCGAGAATCAGCGGCGCGACCAGCGCGGCATAGGAAATGCCGGGCGCGACGACGAACGCGATCCAGCCGAGCCCGATCGCCTGCATCAGCAGTCCGGTGACGACGAGCGCGCGCTCGCCCACCTTGTTGACCAGCGCGCCTGCGACAGGCGCGGTCACGAACAGCGTCGCGGTCCAGGGCAACAGGCGCAGGCCCGCGCCGAGCGGGGTGTTGCCAAGCGCGTTCTGCAGCAATTGCGGCAGCAGGAACAAAACGCCGTACATGGCGGCGTAGAACAGGAAGCTCGCGAGAATGCCGGATGAGAACACCTGCGCGCGAAATAGCCGCATCGGCACCATCGGTGCGCTGGCGCGCAGCTCCCAGCCGATGAAGGCGGCTGCCAGAACCAGTCCGCAGAACAGCGCTGCCAACACTTCGATACTGGTCCAGCCTGCGCCATTGCCGCGTAACAGCCCCCACACCAGTGCGAACGCGGCAGCGGCGATCAGCACCAGCCCGGCAAAATCGAGACCTGCCTTCGGGCCAAAGCTTTCACGCAGCCGCGTTGCGATCATCAGGAGTGCTGCGCCGCCGATCGGCACGTTGATCCAGAAAATCCACTGCCAGCCGAACCCCTCGGTCAGCGCGCCGCCGGCGGCCGGTCCCGCGATCAGGGCAAATCCGGTCACGCCGCTGAAAATCCCGAGCGCCCGCGCCCGTTCTTCCCGCGGAAAGGCGCCGCTCAACAGCGCCATCGCCAGCGGCATGACAAGAGCCGCGGCGGCGCCCTGCGCCGCGCGTGCAGCGATCAGCCAGACGATGCTGCCCGAGACCGCGCAGCCGATCGACGCCAGCACGAACAGAGCGATGCCGACGGCAAACATGCGGCGGCGTCCAAAGCGGTCGCCCAGCGCAGCACCGGTCAACAGCAGCACGGCAAAACTCAGATTATAGGCGTTGACCGTCCATTGCAGCGTTTCCATCGGCGCGTTGAACTCGGTGCGGATGGTCGCCAGCGCCGATGTCAGCACCATGGTGTCGAGCGCCACCATGAAGGATGCCAGCGCGGCGACACCGAGCACCCAGTTCTTCTCGCCTCTCGAATGATCTTCCTGCATCTTGCCGTCTCCCTTGGTCACGGGCCCGCGCGGCCCTGCGATCAAGACGAACGGGAAGAGGCCAAAGGATCGCTGCAAAAAATATTTTCCGGGACCGAATCCTTTTGCAGACGCAGGACGTCTGGGGGGCGAGACGTGGAATTTCGCGTTTCCCGGACAAATGGAGAGAGCAATGAGACGGACACTGATCAGGTACAAGGCCAAGCCCGAACTGGCCGACAAGAATGCCGAACTGATTGCCGCGGTGTTCGCTGAATTGAAGAGTGCAAAGCCCGTAGGCGTCCGCTACCTTTCGGTGCGGCTGGAGGACGACAGCTTTATCCACTTTGTCGAAACCGAGGCGGAGGACGGCTCGAGCGCATTGCCGAAACTGGCGTCGTTCCAGGCGTTCCAGAACGGCATCCGCGATCGCTGCGCCGAGCCGCCGCTGGTCAAGGGCGCCAGGATCGTGGGCAATTATCGCATGCTGGAGACGGAATGACGCTGGACGCCCCTCGCGTGGATATCGAGCGCCTCCTGGTCGAGATGCGGCCAAAGCTGCATCGCTATTGCGCGCGCATGGTCGGCTCGGTGATCGATGGCGAGGACGTCCTGCAGGATGCCCTGATCAAGGCGGTCGAGGCCTTTCCATCCGCAGGCCCGATCGGCAATCCCGCGGGCTGGCTGTTTCGTATCGCGCACAACACGGCGCTGGATTTCCTGCGCCGTCGCAGCCGGCAGGAGACGCTTTTGGCGGGTGAGGAGGTGGAGATGATGGCCGACCCGATTGATACGGTTCTGAGCCGCCAGATCGCCGCGACCTCGCTTCGCACCTTCATGCGTCTGCCGGTGGCCCAGCGCGCATGCGTGATCCTGGCCGACGTGCTCGGCTGTTCGCTGCAGGAGGTCTGCGATGTCATGGAGTACAGCCTGCCCGCGGTGAAGGCCGCGCTCAACCGCGGACGCACGCGGCTTCGCGAACTGGCCGTAGAGCCTGAGGACACGCCGCGTCCGCAACTGTCGGAGACCGATCGCGAACGCCTTTCCGCCTATGTCGCGCATTTCAATGCGCGGGATTTCGATGCCATCCGCGCCATGATCGCCGACGACGTGCGGCTCGAACTCGTCAACAAGACGCGGATGAGCGGCAAAGCGGAGGTGTCGCGCTATTTCGGCAATTACGCCAAGATCGACGACTGGCACCTGGTACCGGGTCTGGTGGAGGGGCGCCCCGCGATCCTGGTGTTCGACCCGAACGAGCCGGGCGCGCCGCCGAAATATTTCATGCTGGTCGATTGGTCGGCGGAGAAGGTCGCGACCATCCGGGATTTTCGTCACGCGGCTTACGCAATCGAGGGCGCCGAATATTCTCGCGGTTCGTAGGCCGGTTCAGATCGAGCGGCGGCCGAATTCGCCGTTGGCGACGCGCGCGATGTGCCCCGCGGCAAGGTTGCCCGCGCTGCCGCCACGCGACGGCGCGTCGGGCCGCGTCGGCGCTTCGAAGGTCGGCGGCGCGGCGATATGATCCGCGCTCGGCCAGAAGGTCAGCGCGAGCAGCAGGCCCAGATTGATCACGGCGCCCACGGCGGTGCCGGGATGTTCTGATCCAAGCGACCATGCCGGAAATTTCGTCGCGATCACTCTGTCGACGATCATGATCGCGAACCAGGCGGGAACGACGCAGACGGGATCCCATCCGATGTCCCGGATGCGCATGCACTGCAGGCTGAAGCTGCCCAGCATGAAGATGATCGCGACCGCGATCACCGGCCATGCCAGGCGGTCGAACGACAGCGGCATGCCGCGTGGCGCGCTGTGATAGATCGAGCTTGCGATGGCAAAGCACAGGATGGTCATGACGACTGCGAGGCCAATCGTGCTCAGGAAGTAGTGCAGCCGGCCGAGCCGTGCGTTGAAGCCGAACAGGAAACCGAGCATGGGCGCCACCTTTTTGGAGGACAATCTGCACGGGGGTTGCTTGCCGCGCCGTGAACGAACTGCGGCGTTTGCTGAAAATGCTTTCCGATCCATGAATGGCCCGCGGTTTTGGGGGCACGGGCCGCCCGGGCGCGCCCCCTGGCCGGCGCCGCTGCGACAAACCTGGCCTCAAAACCGGCACTATATTTCTTGCCTTCCCCGACGGCCGCGAACTATGGTGCAGGTCGGTTGGCGCCCAGCTGCCACTGAGCCGAAGGTTCTATGGCTCAAATCCGGCTTGGCGCTTGCTGGCGGTTGGCGATTTCGCGCACAAAACAGCTCGCAACTGGCGCTTCGCCCGGCTGGCGTGAGTAGAGGTAACGAGGAGGGGAAACCAATATGAAAAAGGCTTACTGGCTCGCGGGCGCGATGGCGCTTTCGCTGTCGAGCCTTGTGATTTCAAGCTTTGCGCTTCCAGGCTCTGCTTTCGCAGGCGACACCATCAAGATCGGCTTTGTCTCGACCTTCAGCGGCCCGACCGCCGTGATCGGCAACGACATGCGCAATTCCTTCGAGCTCGCGCTCGACCATCTCGGCCGCAAGATGGCCGGCAAGCCGGTCGAGGTGATCTACGAGGATGACGGCCAGAAGCCGGATGTCGGCAAGCAGAAGACCGAGAAGCTGGTGCAGTCCGATCATGTCGACTTCGTCGCCGGCTACATCTGGTCGAACGTGCTGCTGGCATCGCTGAAGACCGCGGTCGACTCCCAGACCTTCCTGATCTCGGCCAATGCCGGCCCGTCGCAGCTCGCGGGCGAGCTGTGCTCGCCTTACGTGTTCTCGACCTCCTGGCAGAACGACCAGACGCCGCAGGCAATGGGGCTCTACATGAACCAGAAGGGCGTCAAGTCCGTGTTCCTGATCGGCCCGAACTATGCGGCCGGCAAGGACATGCTCGCGGGCGTGAAGACCACGTTCAAGGGCCAGGTCGTGGGCGAGGAATATACGGTGTGGCCGACCCAGCTCGACTTCTCGGCCGAGCTCACCAAGGCGCGCAATTCGGGCGCGGAATCGATCTTCGTGTTCTATCCGGGCGCGGCCGGCGTGCAGTTCCTCAACCAATATGCGCAGGCCGGCATCAAGGAGAAGATGCCGCTCTATACCGCCTTCACCATCGACGAGTTGTCGCTGCCGCTGCAGAAGGACAACGCGATCGGCGTGCCCGGCGCGCAGGAATGGGTCAACGATCTGCCCGGCGAGCAGAACAAGAAGTTCGTCGCGGATTATCGCAAGAAGTACACCGGGCTGCGCCCGACCTATTACGGCGCGCAGGCCTATGACGCCGCGCAGCTGATCAACAGCGCGGTGGTCGCGGTGAACGGCGATACCTCGAAGAAGGAGGCGATGAAGGCCGAGATGGAGAAGGCCAACTTCAAGTCGCTGCGCGGCTCCTTCAAATACGGCAACAACCACATCCCGATCCAGAATTTCTACCTTCAGGACGTGGTCAAGGACGCCGACGACCAGCTCTCGCTGAAGACGGTCGCCACCATCGTCAAGGACGACAGGACCGCTTCCCACGACAAATGCCCGATGAAGTGATCGCGGCTATGCTAGGCACAGCGGCAGTGCATTCGCGCTGCCGCTGTTTAATCATGAGCCGTAGGATGGGTTGAGCGCAGCGAAACCCATCATTTGTGGAAGTGGTTGATGGGTTTCGCTTTGCTCAACCCATCCTACGAGCTTTCGGCATATGTCTTGCAGTCTGACGTTCAGACCCACCTAGAGCCTCCATGCTGCTCGTTGTCGAACAGATCTTGAATGGTTTGCAGTTCGGGCTGCTGCTCTTCCTGCTGGCGGCGGGACTGACGCTGGTGTTCGGCATCATGGACCTGGTAAATCTTGCGCACGGCTCGCTCTATATGATGGGCGCCTATTTCGCGGCGACGTTCGTGGCGTGGACCGGTAGTTTCGTGCTTGGCATCGTACTTGCGCTCGGCGCCTCGCTGCTGCTCGGCATCGTGCTGGAATTCGCGGTACTCCGGCATCTCTACGGCCGCGACCATCTCGACCACGTGCTCGCGACCTTTGGCCTGATCCTGTTCTTCAACGAAGCGGTGCGATGGATATGGGGGCCGGCGGGGCTCGCGCTATCGTTGCCGCCGTGGCTGACCGTGCCGGTGCAGATCATTCCCGGCATCCAGTATCCGGCCTATCGGCTCGCGATTATCGTGGTCGCGCTCGCGGTGGCGCTGTTGCTCTATCTCGGCGTGATGCGCACCCGCGTCGGCATGCTGATCCGCGCCGGCGCGTCGAACCGCGAGATGATCGGCGCGCTCGGCATCAACATCAAACTGCTCTACACGCTGGTGTTCGGGCTTGGCGCCGCGCTCGCAGGCCTCGCCGGGTTGATGCAGGCGCCGATCCTCACCGTGCAGATCGGCATGGGCGAGAACATTTTGATCCTCGCTTTTGTTGTCATTGTCATCGGCGGCATCGGCTCGATCCGCGGCGCATTTCTCGCCGCGATCCTTGTCGGCCTGATCGATACGCTCGGCCGCGCCTTCCTGCCGAATTTGCTGCGGCAGGTGCTGAGCGGAGCCGCCGCGTCGACCGCGGCGCCCGCCTTGTCTTCGATGTTGATCTATCTGTTGATGGCGATCGTGCTGGTGCTGCGGCCGGAGGGGCTGTTTCCGGCCACCAGACGATGAAAACCTCTCTCAACGTCCGGAATGCCGTTTCGGCGCTGGTGGTCGCCGGCCTCGTGCTGCTGCCGCTCTATTCGCAGCTCACCGGCAACGTCTTCATCCTCACGCTGTTCACCCGCATCGTGATCCTGGCGCTGGCCGCCGCGAGCCTCAATCTCATCATGGGCTATGGCGGCATGATGAGCTTTGGCCACGCCGCCTATCTCGGCATCGGCGGATATGCCGTCGGCATTCTGGCGCAGGAGGGCGTCGGCTCGGGCTTTCTGCAGTTCCCTGTGGCGCTCGCGGCGTCTGCGCTCTATGCGCTCGTCATCGGTGCGCTCAGCTTGCGGACCCGCGGCGTTTATTTCATCATGATCACGCTCGCCTTCGCGCAGATGGCCTATTACGTCGCCTCGGGCCTCGCCCGTTACGGCGGCGACGACGGCCTCACCATCTACAAGCGCAGCGATTTCGCAGGCCTGATCAATCTCTCCAACCGCGTGCAGTTCTATTATCTCTGCCTCGCCTGTCTCCTTGGCGTGATCTTCCTGATCTGGCGCATCGTCAATTCGCGCTTCGGCATGGTGGTGCAGGGACTGCGCTCCAACGAACAGCGCATGCAGGCGATCGGCTTTCCCGCCAAGCGCTACAAGCTGGTTTGCTTTGTCATCGCCGGCACGCTGTGCGGGCTCGCCGGCGCGTTGCTCGCCAACAATACCGATTTCGTCAGCCCGGCCGTGATGTACTGGACCCGCTCCGGCGATCTCATGGTGATGGTGATCCTGGGCGGCATGGGCTCGCTGTTCGGCCCCGTCATCGGGGCGGTGGTGTATCTGCTGCTCGAGGAGTTTCTTTCGCAGATCACGGAATATTGGGCCATGATCATGGGGCCCTTGCTGCTTCTGGTAGTGCTGTTCGGCCGCGGCGGCATCATGGGCATGCTCGGGAGGTTTTCCCGTGGCTGATCCGCTGCTCCACGTCGACAGGCTGGTGCGCCGCTTCGGCGGCATCCTTGCTACCGACCATGTCACGCTCGATGTCGCGCAAGGCGAGCTGCACGCCATCATCGGCCCGAACGGCGCCGGCAAGACCACGTTGATCAGCCAACTCACGGGACATCTCGCGCCGCACGCCGGCAGTATTTCCGTGGCCGGCCGCGACATCACGCATTTGCCGGCCTATCGCCGCTGCGCGCTGGGCCTGGCGCGTTCATTCCAGATCACCTCGCTGCTGCTCGATTTCACTGCCGCCGACAATGTTGCGCTGGCCGCGCAGGCGCATCAAGGCCATTCCTTCCGCTTCTGGGCCGACGCGCGCAAGGAGAAGGGCCTGCGCGATGCCGCGCAGGCGGCGCTGCAGCGTGTCGGCCTTGCCGAGCGCGCCAATGTGCTGGTTTCGAAATTGAGTCACGGCGAGCAGCGCGAGCTGGAGCTTGCGGTCGCGCTCGCCACAAAACCGCAACTCTTACTGCTTGACGAGCCGATGGCCGGCCTCGGCGTCACCGAATCCGCGCGCATGGTGAAGCTGCTGCAGGAGCTGCGGAAAGAGGTGACCATCGTGCTGGTCGAGCACGACATGGAAGCCGTGTTCGCGCTCGCCGACCGCATCTCGGTGCTGGTCTATGGCCGCGTCATCGCCTCGGGCGCGCCGTCCGAGATCCGTCAGAACGAGGAGGTCAAGCGCGCCTATCTCGGCGACCAGCATGTGGTGGTGCGCCATGGCTGACGCCGCGCTGCTCGACGTCGACGGCATCGAGACCTGCTACGGGTTGAGCCAGGTGCTGTTCGGACTCTCTCTTTCCATCAAGCCTGGCGAGATGGTCTCGCTGATGGGCCGCAACGGCATGGGCAAGACCACCACCATCCGCTCCATCATGGGGCTGACGCCGGCCCGCGCGGGCGCGATCCGCTTTGCGGGCGCGGAGGTGCGGAGCCTGCCGTCCTACCGCATCGCCAAGCTCGGCATCGGCCTGGTGCCGGAGGGAAGGCAGATTTTCCCCAATCTCACCGTGCGCGAAAACCTGATCGCCGCCTCCGCCAATCGCCTCAACGCGTCGGACCCCTGGACGCTGGAAAAGATTCACGCGCTGTTTCCACGGCTCGCCGAGCGCGGCGGCAACATGGGCAACCAGCTCTCCGGCGGCGAGCAGCAGATGCTGGCGATCGGTCGTGCGCTGATGACCAATCCGCGGCTCTTGATCCTCGACGAGGCGACCGAAGGGCTGGCACCACTTATCCGCGAGGAAATCTGGAATTGCCTGTCGATGTTGAAGGCGCGCGGGCAGTCGATCCTCGTGATCGACAAGAACGTCGAGCACTTAACGCGCATCTGCGACCGCCATTATATCATCGAGCGCGGCCGCACCGTGTGGAGCGGCACGTCCGTTGAGCTGATGGCGGAGCCCGATCTGCAGCACCGCTATCTCGGGATTTGAGCCTGCCTTCCCCGCTGCCGTGAGATTCCCATTGTGCCGCGCGAACGCGCGTGCCAGATTTTTCCCGTAAATGATGCCGGGAAGGAGACTTCATGCTGCTCAGGAAACTCGCCGTCGCCCTCGTCCTTTCCAGCCTTACCTTCGTCGGTGCCCAGGCCGACGACAAGGTGCTGAAGGTCGGTTCGACGCCAACCGGCATTCCCTTCACCTTCCTCGACACCAAGACCAACACCATCGAAGGCGTGATGGTCGATCTGATCAAGGAGATCGGCAAGGACGCCGGCTTCAAGGTCGAGATCGAGGGCATGCAATTCTCGACCCTGATCCCGTCGCTGACCTCGAACAAGATCGATATCATCGCCGCCGCGATGTACATCACCGCTCCGCGCAAGGAGGTGATCGACTTCTCCGGCCCGGTCTATACCTACGGCGAAGGCCTGATCGTGCCGAAGTCGGACAGCAAGGACTATAAGGAGTTCGCTGATCTGAAGGGCGAAGCCGTCGGCGCCCAAAAGGGCACCGCCTTCATCGAGCCCCTGCAGAAGACCGGCCTGTTCACCGAGGTGAAGATCTACGACACGATTCCGGCGATCCTCGCCGACGTCAATACCGGGCGCCTGAAAGCCGGCTTCGCCGACAAGCCGATCCTCGCCTACAACATCAAGCAGGGCGTGTTTCCCGAGGTGCGGCTGGTCAACAGCTATGCCTCGACCATCACCGGCTCGGTCGGCATCGGCGTGCGCAAGAGCGACGGCGAACTGCTCGCGAAGATCAATGCCTCGCTCGACAAGCTGACCAAAGACGGCACGGTGAAGAAGATCCTCGAGAAGTGGGGTCTGGATTGAAGCCGATGTAGGCGCGGCGGGTCCGATCGGCGGCGGCAATGACAAAATTCCTCGCCGATGCGCGTGAGTTCCTGCCGATCCTGCTGCAGGGCCTCTGGCTCACCATCGTCGTAACCTTCGGCTCGCTCGTGCTGTCGACGCTGCTCGGCATGGTCTGGGCCCTGATGCGCGTCTGCCGCGTGCGCTTCCTGCAACTGATGTCGCAAGGGATCGTCAATGCGATCCGCGGCATCCCGATCATCGTGCAGCTGTTCTACATCTATTTCGTGATGCCGGAACTCGGCGTCACCCTGACCGCGCTGCAGGCGTCGATCATCGGGCTCGGCATCGCCTATTCGGCCTATCAGGCGGAAAATTTCCGCGCCGGGATCGAGGCGATCGACAAGGGCCAGATCGAGGCCTCCGAATCGCTCGGCATGGGATGGGCGCTGATGATGCGGCGCGTGGTGCTGCCGCAGGCGGTGAAGATCATCCTGCCGCCCTACGGCAACATCATGATCATGATGCTGAAGGACTCTTCGCAGGCTTCCACCATCACGGTCGCGGAATTGACGCTGAAAGGCCAGCTGATCGCGTCCTCCACCTTCAAATACACCAGCGTGCTGACCATGGTCGCGGTGCTCTACCTCGTCATGAGCGTGCCGCTGATCCTGTTCGTCGGCTGGCTGGAGCGGCGCATGGGCGAGGCGCGGCGATGATCGAACTCAAGGACGTGCACAAGAGCTTTGGCGATGTCGAGGTGCTGCGCGGCATCACAGCCTACGTCGGCCGTGGCGAGGTGGTCTGCATCATCGGTCCGTCCGGATCGGGCAAGTCGACCATCCTGCGCTGCATCAACGGCCTCGAGGCCTACGACAGCGGCACCGTCACTATCGACGGCACGCGCGTCGACCGGCAATCGCCGGGCATCAAGCTGATCCGCACGCAGATATCGATGGTGTTCCAGCGCTTCAACCTGTTCCCGCATCGGACCGCGCTGGAGAATGTCATCGAGGGGCCGATTCATGTGAAAGGCATCAAGCGCGGGGAGGCGGTGCCGCGCGCGCTCGAATTGCTGACGCGCGTGGGCTTGAAGGACAAGGCCAATGCCTATCCGGCGGAACTGTCGGGCGGGCAGATGCAGCGCGTCGCCATCGCCCGCGCGCTCGCGATGCAGCCGAAGGCGATCCTGTTCGACGAGCCGACCTCGTCGCTCGATCCCGAATTGGTCGGTGAAGTGCTGGCGGTGATGCGTGCGCTCGCCGAGGACGGCATGACCATGGTGGTGGTGACCCACGAAATCCGCTTCGCGCAGGAAGTGGCAGACCGAGTGCTGTTCCTCGATCACGGCAGGATTCTGGAGGAGGGACCGGCGAAGCAGGTCCTGACCGCGCCGCAGCATGCGCGCACGCAGGAATTCCTGCGACGCGTGCTGCAGCCGATCTAGAGCATGATCCGGAAAAGTGGGAAGCGGTTTTCCGAAAAGATCATGCTCGAACATTAGGAGAAGCATAGTGGCCGACCCCTTTCCTCTCGCGCCCTCGCTGTGGGCGGCAACGGCGCCGCCGGCGGTGGCGACACCGCCGCTCGAAGGCAGCGTCAGCGCCGACGTCGTCGTGGTCGGCGCTGGCTATGCCGGGATGTCGACTGCGCTGCATCTCGCCGAGCGCGGCACGCGCGTCGTGGTGCTGGAGGCGCACGAGCCCGGCTGGGGCGGCTCGGGCCGCAATGGCGGCCAGGTCATCCCCGGGCTGAAATACGATCCCGACGAACTGGAGGAAATGTTCGGCCCCGAGCGCGGCAACCGGCTGATCGATTTCGTCGGCGGTTCGGCCGATACCGTGTTCGGGCTCATTGAGAAGCATGAAATGAATGTGCCGCATCAGCGCAGGGGCTGGATCCAGGGCGCGCATACCGCTGCCGGCCTCGACATCGTCAAGAAGCGCGCGGCGCAATGGGCCAAACGTGGCGTCGACGGTGCGCGCGAGTTGGGCGCCGAGGTGACCTGCCATCTCATCGGCACCGACAAATATCTCGGCGGCTGGGTCGATCCGCGCGGCGGTGCGATCCAGCCGCTTGCCTATGCGCGCGAGATGGCGCGGGTCGCCATTGCCGCGGGCGCTGCGGTCCATGGCCGGAGCCCGGTCGCAAAACTCGATCGCGTCAATGGCAAATGGGTCGCGGTCACGGCCTCCGGGGCACGCGTCACCGCCGATCGGGCGGTGGTCTGTACCAATGGCTATAGTGGCAATCTCGTGCCGGCGCTGCGCACCACCGTGATCGCGCCGAATTCGTTCCAGGTCGCGACCGCGCCGCTGTCGGACAATGTCGCGCGCTCGATCCTGCCCGAAGGGCACGTCACATCGGACACGCGGCAGCTTCTGTTCTATTTCCGCAGGGATCACACCAACCGCTTCATCATGGGCGGCCGCGGTCCTTTCCGCGAGCCGAAGGGCCCGCAGGACTGGGATCATCTCGAGCGCATCACGACAAAGCTGTTTCCGCAGCTCATGGACATCCCGATCGAATTCCGCTGGTGCGGCCGTGTGACGCTGACGCGCGATTTCCTGCCGCATCTGCATGAGCCGGCGCCCGGGCTTTTGGTCGATATCGGCTGCATGGGGCGTGGCGTGGGTTTGCAATCGGCGATCGGCTGCGCCATGGCGGATTATGTCGCGACTGGAAACGAGGCCGCCTTGCCGCTGCCGCTGGTCCCCATGAAGGCATTGCCGTTCCACGCGCTGCACCGCGCCTATCTGGCGGGCATCATCGCCTGGTACCGCATGCAGGATGGCGGGCTGGCGTGAGCCAAACCCGCCCACGCCGCGCGGGTGAAGCGGCTATTTCTCGAACGGGATGTATTGCTGGTACTCTTTCGGCACCTGCCTGCGATAGCGCGAGGGCACGGTTCCGGTGTCGATCGAATGATCGATCTCCTGCTGCCGGGTCAGCTTCCCGCCGCTGCTCTTCTTTTTCTTCGTGCTCGCCGTCTTCTTCTCTGCGGTATCCGATGCCGGCGGCGCTGCAGCGCTGGGTGAGGCGGCCGGCGCCGGCGTCGCCGCGGGCGCAGGTTCAGGCGATGCCGCAGGCGCCGGCGCAGCAGGAGATGGCGATGCCGCAGGCGCAGGCTGCGCGGGCGTGTCGCTTCCGGTGGCCGGCGTCTGGGCCAGCGCGACATTTGCCGGCAGCGACAGGAACAGGGCCGTGGTCAATGCAACGGGAAAAAGCTTCATCTGAAAACTCCGGGCGTTGATCCCGCATGCGGAACAATCACAAGCATACACCATTTTCGACGGCGTGGGGGCGGCCTCGGGCACCGTCGCGCCGGCGCCCGTTTAAAACATCTCGAAATATTCGCGCTGCTCCCAGTCCGACACTTCGGCCTGGAAGCGCTCGATCTCGGCGTTCTTGATATGCACGTAATAGTCGATGAATGTTTCGCCGAGTGCCTTTCGGAAGAACGGATCGTCCTTCAGCGCGAACACGGCTTCGCGCAGCGATTTCGGCAGCGGATCGGCCGTGGTCTCGTAGGGCGTGTCGGCCGACAGGCCGGGATCGAGCTTGTTATCGACGCCGTCGAGGCCGGAGAGGATCTGGGAAGCCATATAGAGATAGGGATTGGCGGCGGGCTCGCCGATCCGGTTCTCCAGCCGCGTCGCCGGATCGTTCGTGGAGCCGAGCACGCGGATCATCACGCCGCGGTTGTCGCGGCCCCAGATCGCGCGGTCCGGCGCCAGCGAATAGGAGCGGTAGCGCTTGTAGCCGTTGATGGTCGGTGTTGTGAACACGGTGGAGGCGCGGGCATGCGCGAGCAGCCCGGCGAGATAGTTGCGCGCCAGCGGACTTAAGACCTCGTTGCCGTCGGTCGCCATGAAGGCATTCGTGCCGTCCGTGCGCGACACCAGCGACTGATGCAGGTGCCAGCCCGAGGCGAACACATTCGGCAGTTTCGGCCGGCACATGAAGGTGGCGTGGTAGCCGTGGCGGCGCGCGATCTGCTTCACGGCTGAGCGAAACAGCACCATGTTGTCGGCGGGCTCGATGCCCTTCTTCGGGGCAAAGGTGAACTCGCACTGGCTCGGGCCGAATTCGACCTCGACCGAGCGCAGCGGCAGGCCGAGCGCGAGCACGTCGCGGCGGATGATGTCGAGCGCGCCCTCCATCTGGTCGTAGCGCTGCTCGGCCAGATATTGATAGCCATGCGAGAGCAGGCTGACCGAAGGCGGCCGGCCGGGCTGGCCGGCGTCGTCAGGCGTCATATGCGCGTCGTCGAGCTTGAACAGATGAAATTCGACCTCGAGCCCGGCGACGAAATCATAGCCGCGGTCGCCGAGCTTCTTCAGCACCGAGCGATAAAGCTGACGCGTCGAGAATGGCACCGGCTTGCCGCTGCCAAAATAGATGTCGCACAGCACCCAGCCTGTCCCTGGTGACCACGGCAGCACGCGGAACGTCGTCGGGTCCGGCACCATCAGCGCGTCGGCGGCGCCTTCCATCTCCTTCATGCCCAAGCCGCCGCCGGCGGTGAACACGGGGAAGATCGTCTTGTGCGAGGTGTCCTTGGCCAGCAGCGAGGTGGTGATGCCGCAGCCGCTTTCGAGCGAAGCGAGCGCTTCGCTTGCGATCAGGGTCTTGCCGCGCAAAATGCCGTGCTGGTCGGCAAACGACAGGCGGATGGTCTCGAGCTTCCTGTCTTCGACAATGGCGGCCAGCCGCTTCGACGCTTCCCTCTGCTCGGCCGACCACAGCCCATGACGCTCGACGAAACTCACCCGTTACCCCTTGTTCCCTGTCATTCCGGGGCGCCGCGAAGCGGCGAGCCCGGAATCCATAACCACAGCCGGTAGGTATGGATTCCGGGCCTGGCCCTTCGGGCCATCCCGGAATGACGGTATCAAATGAAGCATCACTCCGCCGCCGACAAATGCCGCACCTTGTCGGCGATCTCGCCCGGTACCGGCGCGGCCCAGGGTGCGCCGCGGCGGCGCTTGACGACGACTTCCATCCAGTAGATCTCCCAGCCTTGCGTCGGCCCGATGCCGTCCATGGTAGCCGGCCCCTGGATGCTGCGGGCATTGCCCTCGTTCAGACAGAGGATCGGCTTCTCGCCGGCGGCGACCTGCTCGATCTGCTCCCGCAGCAGGCGGCGGTATTGCACGATCGCCTTGTCGGCCTGACCGAGATGCTCCCGGGTGCGGTCCTGGATCGCGCCCATCGATTCCACCGCCCACTGATCGTGCACGTTGATGTCCATGCCCATGCCGGTATAGGTCGTGGTCTCCTGCTCGTGCGGATCGAAGCCGTAGTCGTTCGTCTTGTTGCGGCGCGACTTGTAGTCGGGCAGCTCGTAGGTCGCCAGCCGCTGCTCGCGCATTTTGTTCTTGTCGACCGGCGTCGTGAAGCTGGTGAAGATCGAGTACCAGTAGCAGTTCTCGTCGTCGATCGGCACGTGATACTGTGTGATCGTCATCTCGGTGTTCATGGGGATGACGAAAGCGTGCGGGAAGATCTGGTTGGTGACGCGCACATGGGTGCGCTCGGCGTCGATCTCGCGCAGCGTGATCAGGCGCATCCCGTATTCGGTGTGCTCGACATTGATGATGGGACGGTCGTACTCGCGCATGATCTTGGTCATCGGCATGTCGCTGCTGGCCGACGCGCCACGGAACTGGCGGCCATAGGTGTTTGACGTCGAGGTGTCCTCGTCCTCGAAGAAGCGGTGCAGGTATGAGGCGTGCGACGGATCGACGCCGACTTCGAGCGCCTGCAACCAATTGCAGGCCCAGTGGCCCTTGAACGCGAAGACGTGGCTGTCGGGAGCGACAAAGCAGTCGAGCTCGGGAAAGGCGGGCGGAGTGCCCTCGCCCAGATAAGCCCAGAGGATGCCGCTCTTCTCGACCACTGGATAGGAGCGCTGCTTGATGCCCTGGCAGAGTTTTGAGCCCGCTGGTTCCGCCGGCGTTTCAAGGCACTGGCCTGACACGTCGAACAGCCAGCCATGGAAGGCGCAGCGCAGTCCACCAGTTTCCAGTCGGCCGAATGCGAGATCGGCACCGCGATGGGCGCAATGGCGATCGATCAAGCCGTAGCGGCCTTCATCGTCGCGGAACAGCACCAGGTTTTCGCCGAGCAGCTTGACCGGCCGCACAGCGCGCGGGCCCTGCAGCTCATCGACCAGCGCCGCCGGCTGCCAATACATCCGCATCAGCTTTCCGCAAGCGTCCTTCGGGCCGATGCGGGTGATCAGGTCGTTCTGTTCCTGGCTCATCATGGCGCGTCACCTCATCTTGAAGGGCTTGCGATGGGAAGCAGCACTGGTTATTGTTCGTCTATTGAACATTTGTTCAATATGGTAACACACCGTATCGAGACCGCAAGCGACACTTTATCAGTGCCCGGCCGGAAGCGCCCATGCCCAAGTTGAAACGCGAAGACGGCGAGCCGAGGGCCACCGATTTTGTCGAAAGCCTCGACCGCGGCCTGCGGCTGTTGCAGGTCTTCGGCGAACGCACCTCGCCGATGACGCTCAGTGAAGTCGCCGCTGCCGCCGGCCTTCCGCGCGCCACCGCGCGGCGCATCCTGTTCACGCTGCTGCACGCCGGCTATGTCAGTTGCGACGGCAAGCTGTTCGCGCTGACGCCGCACGTGTTGACGCTGGCCGGCCATTATTTGCGCTCGAACCAGCTCGTGGCGGTGTTGCAGCCGGTGCTCGACGACATCTCCGCACGGGCAGGGGAGATCAGCTCGCTCGCCGTGCTCGACGGCGATGACGTCGTGTTCATCGCGCGTGCGAGCCCGACGCGCATCTTCAGCGGCGGCGTCGATATCGGCTATCGGCTGCCATCGTTCTGCACCGCGGTCGGCCGCGCCATGCTTGGCCGTTTCGGCGAAGCGGAGCTGAAGACAAAGCTCGCGAGTATGCGGCGCGATGCGTTGACGCCGCAGACGGTGACTGACCCGAAGCGGCTGCTCGCTGCCATCGCCGCCGAGCGCAGCCGCGGCTATTCGCTGGTTGACCGCGAAGCGGAGCCGCACTTCCGCTCGATCGCAGTGCCGGTGAAGCGCTATGACGGCACCATCGTCGCGGCAATCAATATCGGTGCTCATGTCGACCGCATCTCGACCGGGGAGATGGTGAAGCGATTTCTTCCGCTGCTGCGGGAGGGGGCAGAACAAGTGCGTTCGCGGTTGCTTTAGACTTGGATTTCGCAAGAAAGAGGTAGGAATGCCCCGAACAAATGAGTCTCTTCTGACCCTCACAAATATGGAAACAGGCGTGGTGTACTTCCACCCCAATGATGAGCGAGCCTTTTTCGAATGGTTGGCGCGCATTCCCTGCATCAAGAGCTTCGCGGGTGAAGGCCGTGATGGCTTGGTTGTGCGGCTGAAGCGCAGGCCGGGCAAAGACGATCTTCTTCAGCTGCTCGCGCTTTATCAGCGCTACGGTTCGGACATGCGGCAACTGGCAAAATTTGAAACAGCGCAAAATCGCAGTTGGTTTCGTGACACGAAAATGTACTGGTACAAGGCCGTATTCGGAAAACAGTCGCTGAAGAAACCGGCCGGAATGCGGTAGTTCATAACTACACCGCCACCGTCCTCAGCCCGAACGAGCGCGCCTCGTTCTGCAACACCGGCCTGACCGTATCGATCAGCCGCGCCGCGGCGGCATCGACGGAAAGGCCGGCGGTATCGACGGTCGCCGACGCGCGCGCATAGAGCGGCTCACGGCTCACCAGGATGTTGCGCAATTCGGCCATGGCCGAGCGGTCATCCGCCATCGGCCTGAGATCGCCCTGTCTGCGCACGCGCATCATGTGCTCTTCCGGCTCGGCCTTGAGCCAGATCGTGTAGAACGACGACAGGATGAGATCGAAGGTGAGCGGCTCGGAGACGATGCCGCCGCCGGTCGCCAGCACCATCAGCTCCTTCCGCGCCAGCAATTGATTGAGCGCGCTCTGCTCCATGCGCCGGAAACCTTCCTGGCCATAGAGCGCGATGATCTCGGCGACAGAAAGCCCGTTCTGCGCCTCGATCTCCTTGTTGAGCTCGACGAAATTCCAGCCGATCTTCTTCGCGAGGACTTTTCCGAGCGTGGACTTGCCGGCGCCGCGCAAGCCGATCAGCGCGATGCCGGAGAAGGAAGCGCGATGGGCCGAGGCGCCATGACCGGAGAGCACGTCCTTGGCTTGCGCGATCTGCCCCGGCGTCGCCTTGCGCAGGAGATCGCGGATGACAGGCCAGTCCGGCGCCGAGTCGGCCGCGGGGATCAGGTCTTCCAGGTGCGCGCCCATCGCGTGCGACACGCGGCGGAGCAGCACGATCGAGACGTTGCCCTTGCCGCTTTCAAGCTGCGCAATATAGCGTTCGGAAATGCCGGAAACTTTCGCCAGCACTTTTCGCGACATGCCGCGCAGCGCGCGCATGGTGCGGACGCGCTGGCCGAGCTGGTCGAGAAAGCCGGTTTCGGGGTCGCTGGTTTCGGTCATATTCCGGCAACATAATGCCGGGAAGGATTGACAGCAAGCAAGCCTGATGGCTTTCTATGCACTATAATTCTTAAAATCCGGGGAGAAGCGTCGTGACTTCCTACAATGCGGTGACATGGCTGCTCGACCGCAATGTCGAGGAGGGGCGCGGCAACAAGCTCGCCTATACCGACACGGTTTCCGAGCTGAGCTATGGCGAATTGCAGCGGCAAACCTGCCGCGCCGCCAACATGCTGCGCCATCTCGGCGTCCGCCGCGAAGAGCGCGTCGCCATGATCATGCTCGACACTATTGATTTTCCCATTGTGTTCCTGGGAGCCATTCGCGCCGGCATCGTGCCGGTGCCGCTGAACACGCTGCTCACGACCGACCAATACGCCTATGTGCTCGCGGATTGCCGCGCGCGCGTGCTGTTCGTCTCCGAGGCGCTATATCCGGTCGTGAAGGATATCGTCGGACGGATGCCGGACCTCGAATGCGTCATCGTCTCCGGCAAGAATGCGCACGGCCATAAATTGTTGTCCGAAGAGCTCGCGCGCGGGAGCGACAACTTCACGACGGTCGCAACTCACGCCGACGAGCCCGCCTTCTGGCTTTATTCGTCGGGCTCGACCGGCATGCCCAAGGGCGTGCGGCATCTGCACGCCAATCTTGCCGCAACCGCCGACACCTATGCCAGGCAGGTGCTTGGCATCCGCGAGGATGATGTCTGTCTCTCCGCGGCAAAGCTGTTCTTCGCCTATGGCCTCGGCAACGCGCTGACGTTTCCAATGTCGGTCGGCGCCACGACGGTATTGAACGCGGATCGTCCGACGCCGGCGCGAATGTACGAGCTGTTGAACAAGTACGACCCGACCATCTTCTATGGCGTACCGACGCTGTTTGCGGCCATGCTCAATGACGAGGCGACGAAGAAGGAACGCTGCGGCTCGCGCCTGCGGATCTGCACCTCGGCCGGCGAAGCGCTGCCGGAGTCGGTCGGCAACAGCTGGAAGTCGCGTTTCGGCGCCGACATTCTGGATGGCGTCGGCTCGACCGAACTGCTGCACATTTTCCTGTCGAACGCGCCCGGCGACATCAAATACGGCTCCTCGGGGCGGCCCGTGCCGGGCTATGAGGTTCGCCTCGTCAACGAGAATGGCGGTGACGTACCCGATGGCGAAGTCGGCGAGATGCTGGTGCATGCGCCCTCTGCCGGCGAAGGCTACTGGAACCAGCGCGCCAAGAGCCGCTCGACCTTCGAGGGCTACTGGACCCGCACCGGCGACAAATATGTGCGCGATGCCGAGGGGCGATACACCTTCTGCGGCCGCAGCGACGACATGTTCAAGGTGTCGGGCATCTGGGTCTCGCCGTTCGAGGTCGAGAGCGCGCTGATCACCCATCCATCCGTGCTGGAAGCCGCCGTCGTGCCGGAAGCCGATCCGGAGGGGCTGTTGAAACCGAAGGCGTTCGTGGTGCTGCGATCGGATGCGAAGCCGGAAGGTCTGGACGAGGCGCTGAAGGATTACGTCAAGCAGAAGATCGGCGTGTGGAAATATCCGCGCTGGATCGAGACGGTGGACTCGCTGCCAAAGACCGCGACGGGCAAGATCCAGCGATTCAAATTGCGGGATGGGGCGCATTAGCGTCTTGTGAGATGAACTCGAATTGCTTCCACGATCGTGCTGCGCTCCCTCTCCCGCTTGCGGGGGAGGGCGGGGGTGGGGGTGCCTCCACGAACTCGGTCTCGTGGGGAGACAGCCCCCACCCGCCGCGCTCTTCGAGCGCCATAGCCGAAGCTGTGCTTCGGCGTTCTCTAAGAACGGCCGCCGAAGGCGGCCTATGCTCCCCGCGAGCGGGAGAGGTGAAGTGCGCTCGCGGCCAGCCCGGTCATGATCGTATGTCGAACGGAGACATGAGACATGACCCTCGCCCCCTCCGGCTTCCTCCGCATCGGCGAATCCGATCTCGAATACCGCATGATCGGACCGTCGCCCGAACGGGCGCCGACGCTCGTGATGCTGCATGAGGGCCTCGGCTCCGCCGCGCTGTGGGGCGACTTGCCGGACAAGCTGCAGGAAGCAACGGGCGCCGGAATGTTCGTCTATTCGCGCGCGGGCTATGGCGCGTCATCTCCGGTCAAACTGCCGCGACCGCTCGACTACATGCATCGCGAGGCGCTCGACGTGCTGCCGAAGCTGCTGGACGCGATCGGGTTTCGCCGCGGCATCCTCGTCGGCCATTCCGACGGCGCCTCGATCGCGGCGATCTATGCCGGCGGCGTGCAGGATCACCGCGTGCGCGCGATCGCGCTGATGGCGCCGCATTTTGTTGTCGAGGACATCTCGGTGCAATCGATCGCCGAGATCAAGACCACCTACGAGACGACGAGCTTGCGCGAAAAACTCGCGCGCTGGCACAAGGACGTCGACAACGCCTTCTATGGCTGGAACGGCGCCTGGCTCGATCCGGAATTCCGCAGCTGGGATATTTCCGAATATCTAGCCTATGTCCGCGTCCCGATCGCGCTGCTGCAGGGTGCAGAGGATCAATATGGCACGCTGCGGCAGGTCGAGATCGCGCAGGAGGAATGCTATTGTCCGGTTGACGTGACGATCCTGGCCGGTACCGGACATTCGCCGTATCGTGAGGCGCCTGAAGCGACGCTGAATGCGATCTCGGAATTCGCCAACGCCGTGCTGCGCACGCATGAGGAAGGGCGCGCCGCCTGACGCGGTTGCTTTGGCGCAGCAGCGATGACCAGCCTGCCGCTGCCGCAATGGGCCTATGTGCCCGGCGGGACCGACGCCGATTACGAGACGCTCGCGAAAGCGAAGCTCCTGGTGCCGCCGGCCTTCCGCGGCTATGTGCCGGCGCGCCATCCGCGGCGGTTGGCCGCCCATGAAACAAAATGCATATTTTAGCGTTCTGGGCTAGACGAACTCAATAACATGCATTATAGTGCATGTCTGCTAACGGATAAAAAGCTCAAGGGTGGCTCATGGCGGGCGAAGATCGCGTCCTCGCAAGGGGAGCGAAATACATCGATTTTCAAACCGATCCGTCGCGCTACCGGCACTGGAAGCTCGCGGTCGACGGCGACACCGCCACCTTGACCATGGACGTCGATGA
>Ga0210403_10000422_pt1 | contig 44927 bp, 47 predicted proteins | sample IncBWC19MmetaG_FD_150863 | JGI IMG/M metagenome (GOLD analysis project Ga0210403, IMG submission 150863) | Forest soil microbial communities from Barre Woods Harvard Forest LTER site, Petersham, Massachusetts, United States - Inc-BW-C-19-M | ecosystem: Environmental > Terrestrial > Soil >...
GATTCCGGGAGCGGGTAAGCTATTCGATTTGCACGCTTATAACACGGCCTTCGAACTGGCGACGCTGGTTCCCGTGGCGGGGTATTGCGTGTGGCGGGTCGTAAGTAAAGAGGTCCTGTACCAGTAGTACTCTTGCACGGTATAGTACGAAACTCTAAGAAATTATCAGTGTGTACTATTGGAGGGCGCTACGCCTTGTGGCATTCTCAATTATGCTGAGGGCCGGATCGGAGGGCGGCCTTCGGCTCCTCTCTACTTGTCTCCTTGTGAAATTGGGAACGCGCCGGGCGCTAAGAGTCCGACGCGTTTTTTTTCGCTGGGGTGACATCTCAAGCGCCGAGCGGCGCTTTGGCGCGATCGAGCGCCTGCTCTACTTCTGCTTGGTAACGGGCCAAGGACGCGGCATCGGTGGCTTCGAAACGCATCACTAGAACGGGCTGTGTGTTCGAAGCTCGCAGGAGGCCCCAGCCGTGATCGAACAGGACGCGAACTCCGTCGACGTCGATCACCCGGTGCGTTCGTTTGAATTGGTCGGCGACGCGGGCGACCAGTTCGAACTTCAATTCGTCGGGGCAATCGACCCGAATTTCCGGAGTTGTCACCGTTTTCGGCAGGCCGGCGAGCTGCGCGGATAGCGGTTTGCCGCTGCGCGAGACGATTTCGATCAGGCGGCAGGCCGCGTAGAGCGCGTCATCGAAGCCGAGGTAGCGATCGGCGAAGAACATGTGACCCGACATTTCACCGGCGAGCTCGGCGTGCTCCTGCTTCATTTTGGCTTTGATCAGGGAATGGCCGGTTTTGTACATGATGGGATTGCCACCCAGGCGCTTCAGTTCGTCGTACATGATCTGGGAGCATTTCACTTCGCCGATGAAGGTGGCGCCCGGTTTGCGTGTGAGGATTTCACGGCCGTAGATCAGCAGCAGCATGTCGCCGTAGATCACGTTGCCGTGCTCGTCGATGGCACCGATGCGGTCCGAATCTCCGTCAAAGGCGATGCCCAGATCCGCGCCGTGGGCTTTCACCGCGTTTTGAAGCGCTGCGAGATTTGCGGGGACAGTGGGGTCAGGATGGTGATTGGGAAAGCGGCCATCCATTTCGAAGAACAGCTCGATCGCTTCGCAGTTGAGACGTTGGAACAGGCGATGCATGGTGGGACCCGCGGTTCCGTTGCCTGCGTCGGCGACGACTTTGATGCGGCGATCGAATTTGAACTGCGAAGCGACTTGGTCGACATAGGAATCGCTGACGTCGACACTCCGTTGTGTGCCGTTGCCCGTCGAGAAATCGGCGGCTTCGACGATGCGGCGGACTTCCTGAATATCATCGCCGTGAATCGTGCCCGATCCGCACACCGTTTTGAATCCATTGAACTCGCTAGGATTGTGGCTACCGGTGATCATCACCGCGCCGTCGGCTTTCAGATGGACCGCCGAATAGTACAGCAGGGGTGTGGCGACGACGCCGATATCGGTCACGTCGCAACCGGAGGCGAGCAGGCCTTCGAGAAGCGCATCACGAAGACGGGGCGAACTCAAGCGGCAATCGCGGCCCAGGTTGATTTTAGGGCCGCTCTTCCGCCGCAGGAGTGTTCCGAGGCCGCGTCCGAGCTCGGTGACGCCGGGGCTGGTGAGTTCGGTTTCAGCAATGCCGCGAATATCGTATTCGCGAAAGATCGTCGGTTGAAGCATCACTTTGAAAATAGCAGGAGAGGCTGGGGCACGTCGGGCCTGTATGATGAAAGTACGATGCTGATGGGCGCTGCTGCGGCTGCCGGAGTGGCGGCTGCGGCCGGAACCATGGGATACGCCGTGCGGGGCCGGTCCTCCAGCCTATTGGCTCCTTCGGTCTATCACGGCGACCGCTCCCGGGCGGCGATCGCACTCACATTCGACGACGGTCCCAGCGAATCGACGCCGGCGCTGCTCGAAATTCTGGCGCGGCACGGCGTTCATGCGACGTTTTTCATGTGCGGAAAAAACGTCCGGCGCTGCCCCTCGATCGCACGCGCGGTCGTCGCGGCCGGTCACGAAATTGGCAATCATACCGATTCGCATCCGCGGCTCGATTTTCATTCGCCTGAATTCATTTATGGCGAACTTGCGTTGGCGCAGGAATCCATCCGGCAAACGACGGGCGTGGCGCCCCGGCTGTTTCGCGCTCCCTACGGAGTCCGCTGGGTGGGGTTGAGAGGCGCGCAGCAGCGCCTCAACTTGATGGGCGTGATGTGGACCGTGATCGGCCGCGACTGGCGCTGGCCGGCGCCGCGCATCTCCAGCCTGATTCTACGGCGGGCCGCGAATGGAGCCATCGTTTGCCTGCATGACGGACGCACGGTGGAACGCGCTCCGGACATCCGCGCCACACTCGAAGCCGTCGAATATGCCATACCTATATTGAAAGAGCGCGGGTTTCAGTTCGAAACCGTGAGCCAAATGTTATGTCCGACGAGCTAATTGCCCGCGTGATCGGCGTCATTGTCAAGACGCAGCACCTTGCGCCGGAATCGGTGACCATCGACAGCAGCTTTGAGCAGCTCAAGATCGACTCGCTGGATGGCATCAATATTCTGTTCGCGCTCGAGAGCGAGTTTGACGTGGATATTCCCGACGATGCGGCGCGTCAGATCCGCTCGGTTCGTGAGATGGCGGAAGGCATCGAAAAACTGCTCGCAGCGAAACAGAGCGCATGACGCGAAGAGTCGCCGTCACGGGAATCGGCGTTATTTCCGCGGCGGGTCGCACGCGCCAAGCCCTGTGGGACGCGCTGAAATCCGGAACCAGCGCGATTCGTCCCATGGTGTTGGTCCCGCCAGGATCGGTCCGATTCCCCAACGGTGCCGAGGTTCCTGGATACGACGCGTCGCTCGAATTCGAGCCGAAGGAGGCCGATCTGCTGGATCGATTCTCGCAGTTCGCGCTGCTCGCGGCGCGTGAGGCCGTTTCCGATTCCGGCCTCGAGTTCGACGCTGCGTTGAAGGAGAGCGCGGCGATAGTCACGGGCTCCTGTGTCGGCGGAAAGTCCACGGAAGACGAATCGTTTCGCGGGCTGTACGCGCTGAACAACACGCGCTTCTCTCCGCTTTCGATTCCCAAGGTGATGGCCAACGCCGGAGCCAGCCGCATTTCGCTGGAATACGGAATCACGGGTCCGGTGTACACTGTTTCGACCGCGTGTTCTTCGGCAAATCACGCCATCGGCCAGGCGTTCTGGATGGTGCGCAACGGAACGGCCGAAGTCGCGATCGCCGGAGGAAGCGAAGCACCGTTTTCGCTAGGGATGCTGAAGGCTTGGGAAGCGATGCGGGTGGTTTCGCCGGACACGTGCCGTCCGTTTTCAAAAGACCGGCGCGGATTGATTTTGGGCGAAGGCGCGGCCATGCTGGTCCTGGAGCCGATGGAGCGCGCCCGGGCGCGCGGAGCGCATATATGGGGCGAACTCGCCGGCTTCGGCATGTCTTCCGACGCGCGTCATATTACGCAGCCTTCCGCCGCCGGAGCCGCCCGCGCCATGCGGGCGACACTTATCGACGCGGCGGTGGCTCCGGAGGCCGTCGGATATATCAATGCTCACGGAACCGGCACAACGATGAACGATCCCACGGAAATTGAAGCGATCCGCGCGATCTTTAATACCGATAAGTTGCTCATCAGCTCCACCAAATCCATTCACGGCCACACCCTGGGGGCCGCGGGCGCGATTGAGGCTGCTGCGGCGTTGTTCGCCCTACACGAAGGAATCGTCCCTCCGACGGCGAATTTCACTGAGCCCGATCCAGCGTGCGACGTCGACGCGGTCCCGAATGTGGCCCGGACGTTGCAAGTCGAGTACGCGCTATCGAACTCTTTTGCGTTCGGCGGATTGAACGCCGTCCTGTTGTTTAAGAAGTCCTAGCATTCGCGACACCTCGCACCGAGCCATGAGCGCCAGCGATTGGGTCCCAGTCATTCAACGAATTCCCGGGAACCTGCCGCGTCGAATTCGTTACTGTGAGCAACGCGCTCCATGACTGTCGGGCCTCAATCATTTGAGGATTCCGGATGGTTGAGGCGCGACAGGGATGGGACGCGTACTACAAACCAATAGGAAGCTGACGCAGCGAGTTCGTCAGCAGGGGATTTCAGTTCCGCGGGAGAGATGCTTGGCTGAAGCCCGCCCTCCACTAGGGACCTTCTACAATAGAAGTGCGTGGTCATTTTTGGAATCTATTACGCGCTCGGACTCATCGCAGCGGGGGCGCTGGTTACCTGGCTGCTGAGTTGGTATTGGGCCGTGCCGCTATACATTCTAGCGGCGTTTTGTCTGTATTTTTTCCGCGATCCCGAACGCGCGATTCCGGACGGACCGGTCGCGGTAGCACCGGCGGATGGAAAAATTGTGGCAGTGAAGCGGGATGCCGCGGGTGCGAACCGCATCAGTATTTTTCTGAACATCTTCGACGTGCATGTCAACCGCACGCCTATCGGCGGCAAAGTCGAATGCGTGAAATATCAGAAGGGCCAGTTCCTGGTGGCGAGCAAGGAAGCCGCCAGCCATTCGAACGAGCAGAACATCATGACTGTCGACGGCGACGGCACGCGGGTGGTGTTCAAACAGATCGCAGGTCTGATCGCGCGGCGGATCGTTTGTTACAAAAAGCCCGGCGATCTTGTGGACAAAGGCGAGCGCATAGGCCTGATCAAATTCGGATCGCGCGTGGATGTATTTCTGGGACCCGAATGGAAGGTCACTGTGCGTGAAGGCGAGCGCGTATCCGCCGGCTCCAGCGTGATCGCCCAAAGGAATTCTGTATGAACTTACGCGAACGCCTGATCGATCCAAGATCGCCCGACCGCCGCCCGCGCCGCGCGGCGTACGCCCTGCCTACGTTGTTTACGGCAGCCAATATTTTCCTCGGCTTCTATGCACTGCTGGCGATATTTCAAGGCGCGATCCTGATGACGCAGGACCCATATGCCGCCAGCCTTCAATTCAAGTTCGCAGCCATGGCGATTGGAGCGGCCGTGTTCTTCGACGGGCTCGATGGGCGCATCGCCCGCATGACCAACACTACCAGCGAGTTTGGACGGGAGCTGGATTCGCTGGCCGACGTGATCACCTTCGGAATCGCGCCCGCCGCCCTCGCGTTTGTCTGGGGTGTGTATTTCGTTCCGCTGAGCCAGGGCAAGATTCTGGAACATCTGCGCAACGCCGGATATTTTCTGTCCTTCATGTACCTGTTGTGCGGCGCTGCCCGATTAGCCAGATTCAATATTCAGACCAACCCGATTCCCAAGAATCCTGGACGTCCCGACCGGAAGTATTTCGTGGGTCTGCCGATTCCAGCGGGCGCAGGCATGATCGCCAGCATCGTCTACGCCGTCGACGGCGCTCCGCTGGAGTGGTGGGTCTTCTCAGTGGCGTGGCTGATCCTGACCGGACTGCTGGCGTTCCTGATGGTGAGCACCTGGCGGTATCCCAGCTTCAAGGATTTGGCACTGACGCGGCCACTCTCTCCACTGACCATCATATTAGTCGCGGGTCTGATCTACGTCATTTCAATATTCTCGCAACCCATGCTGCTGGGGATGTGCGCTGCGTACGTCGGCAGCGGTATCGTTATTCGCGCTGGAGGAATCGTTCGACGGCGGTTGAGACCCTCACCGCCGCACGCGCCGGAGCACCAGGTTGGCTAGCGCAGACCGTCCTTTGGTGGCAGTCGTGGGCGGCGATACACTACTCGCCCGTGAAATCCGTGACTTGCTGGGAGATATGAAGCCCGCCCCGCGAGTCGAGTTGATCTCGGCCGCAGCGGACGATTCCATGATCCTTGCGCGTGAAGAGGACGAAGCCGTGGTGATGATTCCGCTGATTGCTGAAAGCCTGGAAGGTTCTCGCGTGGCTTTTCTTGCCGGCTCGCCCGCGTCCAGCCGCCGGACCTTGAAATTGAATCCCCAGGACGGCCCCATGCTGATCGATCTTACTGGAGCCCTTGAGGATCAGCCCTCTGCCCGGCTTCGCGCACCCACAGCCGAAGCGTCGCATTCGAGCCCTTCCGCGATTCAAGTGATCGCGCATCCGGCTGCGATTGCGCTAGCCCAGCTGCTGTCGACACTCGCACGGATCGCGCCGGTCCGCCGCGCGATCGCGCACGTCTTCGAGCCCGCCAGCGAGCGTGGCCAGCGCGGCCTGGACGAGTTGCAACAACAAACCGTCGCGACGCTGTCTTTTCAGAAACTGAAAACCGATGTATACGACGCCCAGGTAGCTTTCAATCTTCTGGCGCGCTACGGCGAGGAAGCACTGGAGCCGTTGGATTCGGTTGAGCAGCGGCTGGAGCGGCATCTCGCATCGCTCTTGTCGGCGTATCCGTCGGTTCCGATGCCGTCTCTGCGCCTGATTCAGGCGCCGGTCTTTCACGGGCACAGTTTTTCGGTGTGGGTCGAGTTCGAAGAAAACCCCGGCGTCGACGCCATCTCGCTCGGACTCGAAGGCGCCGGAATCGACGTGCGCCCCGACGAGCCTCCCACCAACGTCGGCATTGCGGGACAAAACGGCCTGGCGGCGGGCGCCATCATGCAGGATCACAATCAGCCGCGCGCATGCTGGCTGTGGATGGTGGCAGACAACTTGCGGCTCGCCGCCGAAAATGCGGTGGCTGTAGCGAAGGAGGCGTTCTGAAGTACGCGCTAACGGCCGTCGCGCTTTGTCTGACCGCGTGTGGTTATCACGTCGCCGGTCACACCGATCTGCTTCCAAAGACGGTCCAGACCATCGCGATACCCGCGTTCGCTAACGGCACTACGCGCTACAAGCTCACCGATAGGATTCCGGAGGCCTTGGCGCGTGAGTTTATCGCACGCACGCGCTACCGGATCGTTTCCGATCCGAACAAAGCCGACGCCGTGCTGCGCGGAACTGTGACGAACTATATCGCCGGCGCCACGATTGTGGTGCAAAACGCTACCGCCGTCGATGTTCACGTGTATCTTCAGCTCTCGCTCACGGAGCGGGCCACTGGCAAAGTTCTGTTCTCGCGCCCTGCCATGGAAGTTCGCGAACGCTACGAAGTCAGCGTGGATCCTAAACAGTATTTCGAAGAGAGCGATGCGGCGCTCGATCGCGTAAGCCGCACTCTGGCGCAGCAAGTGGTCACCGCGATTCTCGAGAACTTCTGATGACGCCCGAACAGTTTCTTGAGCGTTTGAAGAAAGCTCCCGCACCGGTGTATTTGTTCCTGGGCCAGGAATCCTATCAGCGTGAGCGCTGCCGGCGCGCGCTGATCGAAGCGGTACTCACTCCCGAAAATCGCGAAAGCGGATTCACGCGGCACGATCTTGATCAGATCCCTCTCACCGCCGCCATTGACGACGCGCGGTCGCTTTCGCTATTTGCGTCCGAACGCGTGATCTGGCTGGCCGGCGCAGAGGCTGCCCTGCCTCGCGGCGATGCCGAAATCGAAACGCCGGAACTCGCGCAGTACATCGCGGAGCCTACTCCTGGGACCGTACTGGTCATTGAAGCCAGCCGGTACGATTTCGAAGGCGAGGAGAAATCCAAGCTGGAGCGCGTTCAGAAATTCTACGCTGCGATCCCCGCGCAAGTGGAGTTCCGGCAATTCCCGCCGGACACGGCGCGTTCCATGACGCAGTCGCTCGCCAAACAGGCCGGATTGCAGCTAGGCCTCGCCGAACTCGCGCTGCTGCTCGAAGCCACCGGAGGCGACGTTGCTCGCATCGCGGTCGAAATCGAAAAGCTGAAATTATTTGCCGGCGATCGCAGAGTGACGGCGGACGATATCGCCGCACTGGTTCCCGACGCGCAGGCGGCGACAATTTTCGCGCTGGTTGCCGCGCTCGGCCGCGGCGATCGTACCCGCGCCTTGCAAGTCCTCGATACACTTTCCCGCGATGGCGAGTACATGCCGCTCGCGTTGACCTTCCTTGCCACGCAGTTCCGCATGGCGCTGGTGGCTCGTGAAGCCGGGTTGCGGACCGCCGGGCAGATCCAGGGTCATTTCAACAAGCTCGGCGCGAGGATCTGGCCCGAGCGAGCGCGCCAGATCGAACAAACCGTGGAGGCGTTTCCGAAAGCGCGGCTGGAACGAGCCGTAGTGAAGCTGTTCGAGGCAGACCGCTCCCTTCGCGATGCGCGTCCAGACGATCGCATCGTGATGGAAGAGATGATTCTCGCTTTAACGGCGCCCGGGTATTAAGCGGCGGTAGCGATTTTGCGCAGTCGAAGCGTGAGCCGGCTCTTATAGCGGGCCGCCGTATTCTTCTTGATGACGCCCCACTTCGCGGCGCGATCGACCAAGGAGAACGTTTTCGGCGCGATAGCAGTCGCACCTTTGGCGTCCTTCGCATCAAGCAACCGGCGCATGGCGCGGATTTGATGCCGCAAACGGGATCTGCGAGTCTTATTGATCGTAGTCCGCCGTTCGGCGACACGCACGCGCTTCAGCGCGGATACAGTATTAGCCATTCGAGCTTTTAGGATATCGCAGCGATGCTGCCGCGGTCAATATTGCTGATTCCAACGCAATGATTACCTTGGGTTTGGCATACTTTGGTCATGGACTCTGCCGTGAAAAGGGTTGAGGTTCTCTTCATTGAGGGATGCCCAAGCCTCCACGAAACGATTGCGCGCATTCGATCGGCAGCCAGCGCTCTAGGCGTCACAATTGAACTTCTGGAAACCGAAGTGACCAGGGGCGCAATCGCGGACGGCTTCTGCGGATCGCCAACAATTCTGGTGAACGGGATGGATCTCGAGAAGGACGCGCACCCGGTCGAATCGCTGTGCTGCCGGACCTACCACACCGAATCCGGCGTCCAGGGTGCGCCCTCTTTGGATTTAATCACCCGAGCCTTACGCTAAACTCAGTTCCCCGCGTGACACCCAACGCACCCGGTCTGCATAGGTAGCGACTTCGTCTGCATCCACAAATCCGCGCGCTTGGCATAAGCCGTTTCTGGCAGAGTTTTCTTGATCTCTTCGAAGTACGTAGCCGCTTTGGTTTGATCCCCCAGCCGGCTGTATCCCTCGGCCAGGCCGAACAGCAACTCGCCGCGCGGATGCGTTCCGAGCGTCGTGAAGTAAGGTTTCTGCAGATCGTAAGTGCGCTGATAGTCGGATAGCCCGGTCTCAAGCAGAGGTTTCGCCATTGCTTCGTCCGGCAGGAATCGGGACGTGGCGAGAAGAGTAGCCCCGCGTGGAATGCGGATGCCGACGGTGTCCGGCTCCAGATCGACTGCGGTCTGCATCTCTTTCAAGCCACGCGTCCACAGATCCATACCTTTCTGCTGATCGCCACCGCGGAACGCTTGGCCGGCATTGAACAGCAGGCCGCCGCCATGCCACACCAGCGCTTCCGCGTCCTTCGGATTTTCAGCCAGAGCCTGATCACAGGCCTTCATCCCGCGAGCCAGAGCGGCTGCATCGCCCGCAAAACCGGCGAAGAAGTCGTTGCGGACCTTCATATCGAACCGTTGCTGCGCTGGAGCGCTGCGGATAGTGGATACGAACCCGATCAGAAATGCGATCACCGCCGCGATCACCAGCTTTAATCCGTGCCGTCTCATGTTCTGAGTACCTCTTGGATCAAGATAAGTTACCTGGTTTGCTAGGGCTCGGCAAAACCGGCGAACGGCGAAATTTACAGGACGACTGACGCGGCGCTTACTTAAGCCCGGCGAGCAGCGAACCGGTTTGCTTCATGACGTTGAGTTTGGCCCGTTCCACCACGTGCTGCGCTTCATAGTAAACCAGCCACTTTTCCTGCTCGATCGCCCGCGACTGCTCCACCGCCGATATCGGAAGCCGGCCTTCATCGTTCTGGGCCAAGTCGACGGACACCTGATCGCGCGCGACGTCGAGGTCCTCGCGAGCGAAGTCGCGAGCGCTTTCGGCGCGCTTCACTTCCTGAAACGCGCGGCGCAGGTCGGCCGTGATTCGCGATCGCGTCCGATCCCCCTCGACCCTTAGCTTGGCGACGTCCTCTTCAGCCTGATTGACATAGGCCCGCGCGGACCTGCCCACCAGCACTGGGAGCTCAAACGACGCGCCCAATTGCCCGCTGTTGCGTTGAAACGTCGGGTAGAAATTCTGGTAGTAATATTTCGCGAACAACTCGTATTGGGCCACCAGCGTGATCTTGGGCAGCCGCGCCGCTTTGTAACCCCTGATTTCCAGCATTTTCGCCTGCATGTTGGACTCCAGGCGCTTTAAGTCGCGGCTGTTTTCGATCGCTTCGGAGATGGATTTCTCTTCTGAAACGGGAACCGCAAGCGGCTGCCGATCCTCGGTCGTCGGGCGCACCCGATCGTCCGGCTTCATTCCCAGCACCACCGCCAGCGACATTTCCGCGTTCAGCAGATCCAGCGTAAGATTCTCCACAGTGTTCTTCGCTTTGCGCAGGGAAAGGTCCGCCTTGCGGGCTGCGAGCGGCAACTCGCGTCCATCCGCCACCCTGGCCTGCACGTATTCGACGACGTGCGCCAGGCTTTCCACCTCGCGCTGGGCGGCTTGCAGGCTCCGCGCCGATTGCTCCGCGTCCAGATATAACGATGCCACGCGAAACGCCACCTCATCCTGTTGCCGCCCCACTTCGATCGCGGCGCCGCGCAGATTCTCATTGGCGGTTGCGATCTGATAACTCTGCGGCCGGTCGAAAAGCGACATCTGGGTTTTCGCATTCAGAATCGATGGCGCGGCTCCATCAATGCTCGCCGGAAAGCCCCAAGTTTTCGCCGCGCCGCTGCCAGCGTATACCTTGGGCACGAACGGATCTTTCGCGATGGTCACCTGCTCGCGCAGCTTTTGCTGATCTAGCCGCGCCAGCATGACTTCGGGACTTTGCGCCAGCGCCAGATCCAGAGCCTCCCGCAAGGTCATGGTCTTCACTTCGCCGAACAGGCAACACGCGACAAGAAGAAACACCGCGGATTTTCGCATATCCAACAGTGTAAGCCTACGACCTGCCCGCGTTCGGATTGATTTACTCCACTAACGCGATGCGAGGCCTTCCGTCAGCTCGATCCTGGTGCCAATGGGATCGATCACGAAGGCGATCTTCAATCCACCGAGCTGCGGAATTTCGCGATACGTCATGTCGAACTTCATGCCGTCGGCTTCGAGCTTTTTGCAGAAGGCTTCCAGGCCCTTGACCTCGAACCCGATGTGATCGAGCGAGCGGCCTTTAGTGGCGGCGGCCGCGTCGTTGGCTTTCAGGAAATCGACTTCGCCACCGGGGAACATCGCCGAAGGAAATGCCCCGCGTTTGCCGGCATCGCCGCCAAAGGTCTTGACGTACCATCCTCGCGTCGCTTCCTGATCCGTTGTCGCGACGTGGATGTGGTGGAACGCGATCGGCGTTTTCAGATTCGCGTCCTCCGTGAATTCTACGCGGACCTTGTCGGGAAAGACGGCGATCACTTGCTTGGTATTCGCGTTATCCATGGTGAACGTCAGATTGGCGGCGGTGAGCTTGGCCCTGATGTCGGCATAGCTCTTCACCAGGAATCCGAAATGATTGACGGTAGATCCATCGGAGCCATCGGCGAGCGGCGTGCGCGCCTTCTGAAGGATGACGAAGATCCCTGGAAATCTCACCAATTCCAGCGGTGGAAGGGACGACGCCTGCCCGCCGAGCAGACCAACCCACAGTTTTTTATGCTCCTCCGGATCGGCGACGATCAGGTGAACGTGTCCCATGGAAACTCCGGTCGCGTTGGGCGCGGAAGTCTGAGCGAGAGCAGCAGCCGCCGTGGCGGCAAAAAGGCAGAACCAGCGCATGCGTCATAGGTTATCATCGTCTGACAGAAAGGGACACTATGAAGAGACTTGTTCTGGCAGTCGCGTTTGGATCGATGAGCTTCGCGCAGGCGCAAGTTCCGCCTAAGGAAGCGATCGACATTACCGACGCCGACGTGAAGTCGGTGCTGAAGAACGCTCCTCCGGCAGTCGATCAGCAGCTGCGCGTTGTTGACATGGGTAAATACAACCTTGCGGTCGGGATCATTCATCGCGGCAAAACACGGGAAGGCGCCCCGGCGACGGGAATCTTCCATGCGCAGGAAACCGAAACGTACATCATCGTTTCGGGCGGCGGCACGCTGATCACCGGCGGCACCATCAAGAACGGTCGCGAGGCTCCGGCGGACGGTGAAGTGGTGAAGGTGTTAAACGGACCCAGCACCAGCGGCGCCATGGAGGGCTACAAAGCACGAAAAGTGGGTCCCGGCGACATCATCATTATCCCGTTCGGCGTACCGCACGGATGGATGGACATTACCGATCACGTCGATTACCTGAGCGTCCGTCCGGACCCGGATCACGTATTGCCAGCGGGCTACGTGAATCCGGCGTTGAAGAAGTAGCGGTCAATGTCAGCGCGCTAGAGATTCTTCCAGTTCGCGACCAGTCTCTCCGCGGTTCGCCATGCCAGCGCTTGCGCCGTCAACGTAGGATTTCGCGCGCCGCTGGTTCCCATCACGGACGCCCCCAGAATCCCCAGGTTCGGCGCTTCATGTGAAAATCCCCATCGGTCTACGACGTTGGTCTCGAAGTTATCGCCCATGCGCGTGCCGCCGTATGCGTGGGTCGAGACGCCGGGTGGGCCCGCCGTCGGCCGAATCACCTCGATCGCTCCGGCGGCGCGGAACCATTCTTCCATCTTTCTCTGCCCGTATGCGACCGCGCGCGATTCGTTCTCTTTCGGCCCACTAGTCACGCGGCACACGGGATCGCCCAGCGGATCGCGGACGGCGTCGTCCAGATCGAGAAATGTTTCTTCGTAAGGAAAGGCCGAGGTTTGCAGATACGCCGACGTCCAGCGGCCGGCGTTTTCGCGAATGAACGCCTTCCACTTCGATCCCCACGATGGCGCGCGTCCGAACGTATTCATGTTGGCGGATTCGATCGGGTGCATCTCCGTGTGCGGCTGAAGCGTGGTGCCGCCGATGAACCCGACGTCGGAATGGTCGTAATTGTCGTCCGCCCATTCGTCCACCGCGGCGGCCTGCGCGGGCGTTCCGTACCAGACATTGATATCGAACGGAAACAGCGCGGTCACGCCATTCTGGTAGTGGCCGAAATAGTGCCTGCCGACCTGGCCATGATTGTTAGCGAGCCCCTTCGGATATTCTTTCGACTTCGAAAGCAATAACAATCGCGTGTTTTCGTAAGTGTATGACGCGAGCAGCACCACGCGTGCCGGTTGGAAATATTCCTTCTCGTCGCGAATGTAAGTCACGCCGGTGACGCGCCCATCGGGACCGTTGACGATTCGCGTGACGTGCGCGCGATCGAAAATCGTCAGGTTTTTCGTCTTCATTGCCGCGGGAATTGTCGTGACGGCCGTGGAATTCTTGGCACTGATGTGGCATCCGCCACGATTGCAATAGCCGTGAAACACGCAGCCGGGGCGGCCTTGATACGGCTCGGAATTGATCGCCGCCGGCGGACGGAATGGTTTCCATCCAAGCTGACGGGCGGTGTCCATCATCAAATCCGTAAATCCGGAGCCGCGCAGCGGAGGCATGGGATACTCGCGGCGGCGCGGTGCTTCGAACACGTTTCCGGCGGGATCGATGAGGCCCTGAATATTTCCTGCCTTTCCAGACACACCGACTTCGTGCTCGATGGTGTCGTAGAACGGCTCTAGGTCATCGTACGCGATGGGCCAGTCTTCAAGCGTCGATCCGACGGGGATAGCGCGCGCTCCGTACCGTTTTTCCACGTGAGAGCGAGTCTTAAAATCCCACGGCTTGAGCCGCCAGCTTTGCGCCCAGTAGTGAATCGAGGTCCCGCCAATCGCGTTCATCATAGGATGGATGGTCCCGCGACGCGTTGGCGCGCCGGGGCGTTCGCGAACCGTGGGGACTTCCTGGTTGGCTTTCGGCACCGACGTGAGCAGGCCGCGAATATTGTTGTGAATTTCGTCGGGGCGGAAATCGCGCGGATTCATCCACGTTCCCGCTTCGATCCCGGCGACCTTGAGCCCAGCGCGTGCGAGCGGTAGTACGGCGACGCCGCCAACCGCGCCGAGTCCGATCACGGCCACATCTACCGGCTTTAATTTAGTGGCCATGCGCACCTGATGTACGAACCGGCTTAGCGGCGTCGCGAAGTTTCTGATCCTCGGGCTTCACCGCCATCCGTGGGCCGGGGTAGCGAATCAGATCCCATCCCATGTATCCGCGGTTGCCGCCGTAGGAAGGGTCGCTGAACGTGCCTTCAATAGTGAGTTGACGAACACGATTGAAGAACGGCCGCGGCGAGGATTCGAGGACAGCCTCGCGATCCGCCGCGCTGAGCTCGACAAACGCGCGCGAGAATTTCGTTTGCGCCTGCGCATCCACAGCGGCGAGTCCTTCGATGAAGGACGCCTTTTCGGTGGTGAGCGAGCGGTCAATGAAGTTCGCCGCTCCACACTCCTTGGCGCCGGGCCCGAGATCGTCGGCGGGGATCAACCGGTCGACAATGGCTTCGAGTAGCGAGAGTTGCGCTGGACTGAGTGCGGTGGGTTGCGCCGCACTACGGATCGCCGCGACCGGCGCCAGCGTCGCGCTCGCGATCACGGTCCGGCGAGTGACCTTGTTCATACGGGGCTAATATACGTGTTCTCCACCGTTGGAGCAAGCACCGAGGCGGCGCCGAGCACGAAGCTTCCGAAGCCGGCGTCGTAAATTCCTGTGGGGCCTCTACGGCGAGAGCAATAGACGGCCAAGTGGCTGTGCAGCGCTGCGCCGGTTGCAGACGATCTCATACTTCATCGTCGAGTAGAACCTCAGCGCTAAAATTGGCAATTCCCGGTGGTAGACTTCGAGTCGTGAGGTACCGTTCAATGCGGGTTTCCTCTTTGCTGTGATCGCTCTGTGCGTGCAGCTTTCACTGCGCGCGCAGTCAAAATCCAGGTGGCAAGTCCCCGCCGGCTGTTTCTGTCCCGTTCATTGGATGTCGATCCGACCGCCAGGCGGATCCCCTGGAAGCGCCTCAGGGTACAGTCACATCTCTCCGATCAGCCGAAAGGCGGCTCAGGCGCTCGCTTATTACGGATCCGCCCTTGGTCTTGGCGTGCTTGCCCCAAGAGGTTGGTATTGCCTAGGAATCCATGTTCTGGCGGCGACTTTCGCATTCGTGGTGAATGAATTGGATTCGTTGGTTTAAAAGACTGGTTTTGTGGAGCAAGCTTGCAGCCACGGCTTCAGGCGGCGTCGAGGCAAGCGAAAGGGACCGCGAAATACTCGGCATTGCCCGCCTCCTATGGTCCTGGCTCATGCGCCCGACCCTGAGCCGCGACCAAAGGAAGCGGTCGATGTCGACGTGTCATACGACACCGGCTTAGAAGCCGGCACTGCAAGCTCAAAGCTCGCTCCACACAATTGTGCATCCTTACTGAATCGTGACGTGCGCTGGATTTGGGCCATCCAGCTTGCGGAAGGGTTTTTAGAGGAGTTCCGGCTGGCCCGATGCCTCATGCAGGAGCTTCAGCTCCTCCGGCGAGAAATTCTTCTTCACTTCATCGCTGGACAGCCGAGCTTTGCGTTGATCCGGCGGAAGCGTTTTGAGATTCTGAACTTCCTCACGTACCGCCGAGCGCCGCTCCGGAGACAAGTTCTGAAACGCTTCCAGGCGCTTCAGTTCCTTTTCCCGCTGCGCTGGCGGCAGGTTGTCGAGACGCTGCAGCCGCTGCTCCATTTGCGTGCGCCGCTCCGGCGGGAGTTTCGAGAGTTCCTTTTGGCGCTCCGCCGACGGCATCCTCTGGAACCGCTCCAACTCGCGCACCGGGTTCTGCTGCGGCCGGTTGGGACGCTTGGGTGCCGAGCGCGGAACCGACGGTCCGCCCTTTTTCCCTTGCGCCAACGCCGGAGACACATGGCCCGCAAGAGCCAAAACGGTCACCGCGATGGTCACATCGATCAACCTGCGCATCGGCATATTCTACATCGCCGATCCGGGAGTCAGCATCTCCAAATCGTCCAAAGCGTTGGCAACCTGCTCGATATCGACGGGCTCGGAATGAATTTCGTGGATATACGTCTGCGATCCCTGCTCGGACGGATCCGGCGTCCGCACCATCAGCCCTACGGTCAGTACCGCACACACTGCGGCGAGAGAAACCGCCGGTTTCCAGATCGCCACGGGAATCGCGGGTTGCAAAAGCCTGCGCGCCCATTGCTTCCACGACGGAGCCGACTCTTCCCGCGCGATCCGTGCATACAGCCGCGCATCGAAATCCTCAGACACCGCGGGCGCGGTCCAGCCATCCAGCGCCTGCCACAGCTCGCGCTGCGCTTCCACGATAGTCCTGCAAGCGCCGCAAGCGGCGATGTGCTTTTCAATTTCAGCCGCACGCGCCGCATTCAGCGCGCCGGAACAATATTCGACCAGGACTTCTGCACCGTCCTTAGTTCTTGTTATGCATTCCATCGTTCTTCCCTCGGTCAATACTGCAAATTCACGCCATATGCGCGAGACGCGCCCGCAGCGATTCATACGCCCGGAACAGCAATGATTTCACCGCCGATTCCGAACAGTTTAACGCTTTCGCGATCTGAGAGTATTCCAGTTCTTCGTATTTGTGCATCATCACTGCAGCACGCTGCTTCGCCGGCAGCATCTCGATCGCTTCGCGGACTTCCCGCAATCGTACCTGGTACAACAAATTCTGCTCGATCGTCGGTTGCCGGTCGGCTACCTGCCGCTCGACTCCTTCGATCAGATTCTCATCAAGGCTCTCCTGGCCTTTTTCTTTTCGTCCGTCACGAATCCAGTTCAAAGCCAAATGCGTCGCGATCCGGAACAGCCAGGTGGTGAACTTCGCCGTCGGCTCGTAGGTGGCCCGGCTGCGATAGACGCGCAGAAAAACTTCCTGTGCGAGTTCCTCCGACACAGCCTGATTCTGTACCATGCGATACAGAAAATGGACCACGGGCGACCGATGCCGCTCCAGCAAAAGACCGAAACTGGCGGTATCCCCGTCGCGAACCTGGAGCATCAGCTCGGCGTCGCGTTCCAGGGAAGCTACTGCCTCCATGTCTCTCTTAACCCCAGCTTTAGGAGAAGGTTGCGCAGGATTCATCACTCCCCCTTAAGCGACCTCTCCATCAGGTCTCGCAAAGCTTCCCGGGGGCTCTTCGCGTTGTGTAGGACAGAATGCATCTGTTGAATAATCGGCAGATCCACACCAAACTTAGCGCCTAACGCGACCGCCGCATCGCACGTTTCCACACCCTCTGCGATCATGGGCATCGATCCAACAATCTCCGTCAGGCTCCTGCCTTTTGCTAACTCAATTCCTACCTTACGGTTGCGGCTAAGATCGCCGCTGCACGTCAGTACTAGGTCTCCCAAACCGGCGAGTCCGGCAAGCGTCTTCGGCTGTCCGCCCATCGCGACCGCAAGTCGCGTGATCTCTGCCAGCCCTCTAGTGATGAGCGCCGCCAACGTATTGTTTCCAAGCCCCAAACCCTGGCATACTCCAGCGCCGATCGCGATCACATTCTTGAGCGCGGCGCCGATTTCCACGCCAATCGTATCCGAATTCGTATACAAACGGAAGGTCGGGCCCGAGAAAGCCGCTTGCACCTGTTCCGCCACAGCAAGGTCGCCGGATGCGATTACCACCGCGGCCGGCTCGCCGCGCGCGACCTCCAGGGCGAACGTGGGCCCGGAGAGCACCGCGATGCGCGGCTTGAATGGGGCCACCTCGCCCAGCACCTGGGACATGCGCAGAAGCGTGCCTTGCTCCAGACCCTTTGTGGCGCTCACGAAGATTGTCGACGGATCGTAATGCGGCAGCGCGTTCGTGTACAACCTCCGTGCATGCCGCGACGGCATCACTCCCAGGACGATTTCGGCGGCTCCCAGTTCCGTGGAGATGTCGACGTTTTCGGGCAGGGCGCATCCACGCAGATAGACGTCGTTTTCGCGAGTGCGGCGCATCCGTTCCGCGAGATCCACCTCATACACCCATAAATGGACGCGTTCGAACCGCGGCGCGAGCACGATCGCGAGCGCCGTCCCCCAGCTCCCTCCGCCGATGATGGCGAGTCTCATAAGACCCGTTTCACGCGGTTCACTTTGCACCTTTGCGTGAAATCAGTTTCTTCGCCACACGAACACGCTCTCCGTGCCGGCGTGCAATCGAACAATATTTTCGCGATGCCGCCACACAATAAATGCGCCCGCGATCAGAGCCGCCAGAAACACGGAGATCGGCGGATGCAAAATGATCCACACTCCGAAGGGAAACGTAGCCGCAGCCAGGATCGATCCAGCCGAAATATATCGAGTCGCCGCTACCACCACAACAAATACGAACAGCACGGCGAACAATGGCAGCGGGGTGAGATACAAAAAGGCGCCAATAAAGCTCGCGACCGCTTTGCCGCCTTTGAATCCAAGGAACACGGGAAAGGCGTGCCCCGCCATGACCGCGAGCGCCGCGGCGCTCATCACCTCTACCGATTCGTTGGTAAGATACGCGGCCAGCCAGACCGCCGCGTATCCTTTCAAAATATCCAGCGCAAGAGTTGCGACCGCCACCGCGCGTCCGGTGGTCCGCAAAACATTGGTCGCGCCGATATTCCCGCTGCCTGAAGCTCGAACATCCTTGCCGGTGGTGAGCCTCACCAACACATATCCGAACGGGATGCCGCCAATCAGATAGGCGATGAGAACCGCGAGGAATCCCATCACGTGAGCACGAACTCCGCAAGCTTGGTATATTTTCCACCGCTCGACAGATACAGATAAAACGCCGGCACCTGAAATGAGCCGAAATCAACCGACGGTAGCGCTTCCAAAGCGCTCCTCAGTGCACCGAGCGGCACGCGGTCCCGAATTCTAGCCAGCGTCAGGTGCGGAGAATATTTCCGTTGCTCTACCGGCACGCCGATTTTCTCGACCGCCGACTCGGTCGCGTGGGCGAGCATCGCCAGTTCAGGACCGGATTCGACTCCCGCCCAAAATACCCGCGGATTACGCGCATCCGGAAACCAGCCGAGGCCGCGCACCGTGATTTCGATCGTGCTCGGGGAGCACACCTGCTGGAGCGTCCCCTTCATTTCCTCCAGCCGATTCTCCGGCCACTCGCCGATAAATTTCGTGGTGACGTGCAGTTTCTCGACTGTCGACCAGGCGATTTTTGCCGCCGGGCGCAACCGGTCCAGCAAGCCGCGAAGGTTGCGCTGAACCTCCGCTGGGATGTCGATTGCGGTGAACAGGCGCATGCGGAACTTCTTAGTGTACTGCGTTATACTTCATCCTAGTCATGAAAAAGCTCACTGCCATCACGCTCTCGCTGTCAGTGTGCCTGTTCGGCGCCGACTTCTGGCAATCCAAACCGTTCACCGATTGGAGTGACAAGGACGTCCAAAAGATGATCGAAAGCTCGCCCTGGGCAAAGTCCATCTCGATTCCGATCGGCAGCGAAGGGCCGAGACCGGGCGGAGCGAGGCGTGGCTCCATGGGTGAAACGGACAGCCCGGCGCGATCGAGCAGCATGGGCGAGGATCCCATGGGCAACGCCGGCGGCGGACGCGGCGGCCGTAATCGTGACGGTGACAGCGGGATTGGAGAACCAGTTGCCTCCACCGTGGTCGTCGTCCGCTGGCAAACGGCACTGCCCGTAAAGCAGGCGCTGGTGAAAATGAAATATGGCGCCGAAGTGACTACCTCGGAAGAGGCCAAGAAGATTCTCGCGGCCGACGCGAGTACCGCATACGTGATTGCGATTACCGGAATAGGCAGGGACATGGTCCGCGGCGATGCCGAGGCCATTAAGAAAGATCTGATCGAACGCACATCGCTTGCGGTGAAAGGCAAGGACGACATCAAGCCCGCCGACATTCAGCTCGGCAAGGCCCCAAAAGGCATCGAGGTGTACTTCGTGTTTCCCAAGAAGGTCGAATTCTCACTCGACGACAAAGAAGTCGAATTCGCCACCAAGCTGGGTCCGGCGGCGATCAAGCAGAAGTTCCGTCTGAAGGACATGGTTTATAACGGGAAACTCGCTCTGTAACGGCGGTTCGCCGCTCAAACGATCCTTCTATATCCGTCCCACCATCGATGTGGCGCGGTCCCTCCTCGGGAATATCATCGTCCACGGCGCGACGTCCGGACGCATCGTCGAAACGGAAGCTTATCTGGGTACTGGCGATCTCGCCGCGCACGCTGCCAGCGGCCCCACCAAGCGTAATCGCGTCATCTTCGGACCGCCGGGACACGCCTATGTATATTTCATCTACGGCATGTACGATTGCCTGAACATTGTGGCCGAGCCTGAAGGACAGGCCGGCTGCGTTCTGATTCGCGCCCTTGAGCCGGTTGATGGAATCGCGACCATGCGTACGCGTCGTCCCGCCGCGCAGCGGACTGAGGATTTGGCGAATGGTCCGGGAAAGCTGACCCGCGCTCTCGGGATCACACTGCGGCACAACGGATGCGACGTCACGCGTGGACCTATCCTGGTTTGCGCGCCGGATCAGGAGGACCCCTTCCAGATCGGAGTCTCGCAGAGGATTGGGATCACCAAGTCGGTCGATCTGCCGCTGCGTTTTTTCTTGAAGGGAAGTAGATTTGTTAGCCGTTAGGGATTGATCACTTTCCCCGGGTCGCTGACGACTTGTTCGGTGCTCCAGGCGTTAAATGGTGGCAAGCGTTGATCGGTACCTATCTGTGATCCCTCCTCCGAGCGGACTTTGTGATCACGGACGATTAACCTCTGGTTGCGCCGTTAATCGGTCAGCCATGGTGCGTTGATGGGACCAACCTCTGCGAGCAGGCGACAACCACGCCAAGTGGGTTGATCGGCCTACTAACTCGCCCTACCCGTTGCTCCCATTTCAAATGGATCAGCACCAAACAAAAGGATGCGAACGCGGCTCTTCCCTTATGACAGGTTCGTCGAGGAATCATTCAACTCTGAGCGGCGAGCTTACCCTACATACATTCTTTCGTGAAAGGAAATAGAGATCGCTATGGCCCGAAAGGTGGCTGATGTGTTGTGGGAAATGCTTGTCAGCGCCGGCGTAAAACGGTGTTACGGCATTGTCGGCGACGCCTTGAATCCTGTGATCGATGCGCTGCGTCGAAACGGAAACGTCGACTTTGTGCATGTTCGAAATGAAGAATACGGCGTATTCGCCGCTGTCGCAGATGCTTACTTCACAGGCGTACCCGTCGCCGTGTGCGGAACAGCGGGACCTGGCGTTGTCCACCTTTTCAACGGACTGATGGATGCGCGCAAAGAGCGCGCTCCGGTGATTGCGATCGCCGGCGACGTCGAAACCATGGTAATGGATACGTCTTCGCTGGAGGAGATGAATCCCTATCAGTTCTTCCAAGCCGCGTCTCTTTACACGGCCAGGCTAGTCAATCCTGCTCAGGCTCCGGCCGTCATCGGTACGGCCATACGCACTTCGATCATTGAGAAAGGCCCTACGGTACTCTCCATTCCCGGCGATGTCGCGGCGGCGGACGCCGTGGACGAACCGGTGGAAATCAGCATCCCTGCGCCGCCTGTGTTTCGTCCGTCGGATTCGGACCTGAGCCGGCTCATAGACATGATTAACGAGGCCGGCACCGTCGCGATTTTTGGCGGCGATGGGTGTAGAGACGCGCGCGAAGAGGTAATCGAACTGGCCGCGAGATTGAAGGCGCCCGTCGGCTACGCATTGCGAGGCAAGCAATGGCTGGAGCACGACAACCCCTATGCCGTGGGGTTGACGGGTCTACTGGGATATGGCGGCGCTTATGGAGCGATCAACAATGCCGACCTCCTTCTGATGCTCGGGACCGATTTTCCGTTTTCCGAATTCCTTCCAGGAGCGCGAGTAAGGAAGGTACAGATCGACCGGAATCCGAAACACATCGGCCGCCGAACCTCACTCGATTTAGGACTCGTAGGCGATGTTAAAGCGACCCTTCAAGCGCTACTGGAAAACGTCCGGGAGAAGACTGATGACCGCGTTTTGCGGAAATATGTTGCCGAGACGGAGTCTTTTGCCGAACTGAAACAGCATTATGTCGACAAGGGACCGGGCATCAAACCGATACGTCCCGAATACCTCGCAGCTACGCTGTGTAACTTAGCGTCGGATGACGCCATGTTTTTCGCAGACACAGGCACGGCGGTAATGTGGCTGGCGAGGCATATCAAAGGTGGCAAGAATCGCAGGCTCTTCGGATCGTTCTCCTGGGCGTCCATGGCCAACGCAGCGCCGAACGCGTTTGGAGCGCAACTCGCCTATCCTGGCCGCCAAACGATCGCCATTTGCGGCGACGGCGGGTTCACCATGCTTGGGATGGGCGATCTTTTAACTCAGGTCGAACGCAAGACACCTGTGATCCACATCCTACTAAACAACGAGTCGCTCGACTTCGTGAACATCGAGCAGCAGGAAGCTGGCTTCGTTCCCTTTGGAGTGGGATTCAAGAATCCGAACTTCGCCGCCGTGGCCGAATCAATGGGCGCGAAGGGGATTCGAATTGAAGAGCCCGACGCAGTCAGCGATGGTCTAACGGAGGCTCTTGCGCACAAAGGTGGACCTGTTGTTGTGGACGTCCTAGTCGACCCGTATGCGCTGGCCTTGCCGTCTCACGTACCTTTTCATACCATGAAAGGCTACACGCTCAGCGTTGCGAAGCAGGTATTAAACGGCAGGATGGACAGCCTGATAAAAACGATCGAACACAATGTCGCGTTGCTCTAGCTTAACTAGGGAATGACAAGCCGGCTTCCGTCCGCTGATGCACATCGACACCACCAGTTGGGTGTGTCGCCCGATCCCGAACCCCTACAGACAGCCGATTGAATCGAGGTCTTATGCGCGCCTAACTCCCGCTATTCGTACCTCAGCGCGTCCGTCGGATTCAGCCGCGCCGCACGATTGGCGGGCAGGATTCCAAAGAGCAGGCCCACTAGCAGCGAGACCGTGAACGCGACGCCGATCGAGAGCGGCGAAATGGGGATTTGAATTTCGTCGGTGAAAAACTGGACACTCAAAGGGATCGCGACGCCGATCAGGATTCCGGCGATTCCTCCCGCGATGCTGATCAGCACGGCTTCCGCCAGGAACTGTTCCAGGATGTCGCGCCGCCGTGCGCCGACCGACATCCGTAGTCCGATTTCGCGTGTGCGCTCGGTAACCGTCACCAGCATGATGTTCATGATGCCGATGCCGGAAATAATCAGGGCGATCGCCGATACGATGACTAGAACCGCCGTGAGCACCGCCGCGATGTCGCGGGCCGTACTCAGAATCGCCACCAGATTCTGCACCGCGTACTTCGCACCAGGCCTGTGACGACCTTCGAGAATCGCTTTCACGGCATTGGTGAGCGGCTCCACGTCGCTCGAAGAACGCGCCTGGACGTACAGCGGGTCAATGCGCTCGATCTGCGCGAACAGCTTCAGCACAGTGATCGGGATCAGCACGTTTTCACCGTTCAGCTCGCCTAGATTGAAGGTTTCGATTTTTTCGCGAAACGTACCAATCACGGTGAACTGCAGACCGTACAGCTTGATGGTCTGGCCGACAGCGGCTGCCTCGGTTCCGAACAATTGCTTGGCGAGCTTTTGCATCAGCAGCGCCACGTGATTGCGCTGGCCAACGTCGCTATGATCGAAAAATCTCCCGGACAGCAGATCCAGATTTCGAACCGCCGGATAGAATTCGTCGGTTCCGATGATGGCGACGTCGTGCTCGCGGCCGTCGATCCGCATCCGGTCGAAGCTGTTCATGACCGACGTCGCCGCCACAATGCGCGATCCGAGTTTGTCACGCACCGCTTCCACGTCGGCGACCTTGATGAAATCCGCGGCCGCGGTCGCGATGGTTCCATTGTTGCCGGTCTCGTACTGCGCGTAGATCATGTTGGAGCCGATGCGCTGGATCTGCGCCAGAATGTAATCGCGGCTGGTCAGCGAAATGGTGACCACCAGGATCACGGAAGCATTTCCGATGACCAAGCCCAGCGCGGTTAGAAAAGCCCGGAACTTGTTCGCGCGCAGGGCCTCGACGCTGGAGCGCAGCGCCTCGCGATGGAACATCAGGCTCCGAGCTTCTTCAGCAGGTTTTCGGCTTCATGGCGGGGAGGATCGTCGGGAGTGAGCTGCGACTGGAGATACTTTTCAAGCAGTTCCCGCGCCTGGCCTAGATTGCGCTGCTCCTTGATGTAGGTATGGGCGCGTTCGAACAGAATCTTGGGACTATTGGGCGCCATAGTCGTGGCCTGGTCCCACATGGCTTCGCTCTCGCTGACACGTCCACGTTTGGCGAGATATTTCGCCAGATCGACCAACCGCCCCACCTGTCGCGGAGCCAGTGCAGCCGCGTTCCGGAAGTGCTGCTCCGCCTGGTCGTAATCCTTGCGGCGCTCCTCAATCAGGGCCTGGGCATAGTGCCCCTCCGCGGGATCGGTTTGCCCGATCACTCTGGCCAGAGCCTCGGCCTTCTGCACTCCCCCACCCAGGAAACCGGGAGCCTCGAGGTAGAAGTCGAGCAGGTCGCCAGTGGCGTTCTTGTTAGCAGGATCGAGCGCCACCGATTTTTCGAACATCTGCCGTGCCTTCGACGCCCATCCCGGGGCCGAGAAAGGATTGGCGGTCTCCGCGCGGCGCGCATAGGTGCGCCCCAGCCAGTAAAGAATCGCGGGATTGTTGGGCTCCAGCACAGCGGCCTTCTCGAGTACCTCGGTGCCTTTCTTGTACTCGCCCAGCATGAAGTAGTTCTGACCGATTAATTGAAGCGTCGCGGCGTCCTTCAAAACTTGCGCTTGCAGCAAACCGAGAGACTCTCGATATTCGGTGTGGAGGTACAACTCGCGGGCATGATCCCAGTCGGGAGCCTGCCCCGCCCACATCGAAGCCGCCAACACGAGCAAAGTTATCGCTTGAGACATCGAAATCCCTGTCACTACCGGATACGAAGTATTTTACCTCGTTAGATGCCAGGCAAGACAAAATGGATACACCGAGCCGGGAGGCCCGCTGGAGCAGGGGTAACATCTTCCCTCTCTCGCTACGCCTGTAGTATTCTGATGTGTTAGGACTACACTATCTCTGGAGGCGTTTCGACCATGTCGCGCAAAATGCTCCTTGCTCTTCCATTAACTGTCTTGTTTTCAACCGCTTGCTTCGCTCAGACCGTCGCTTTCGAAGGCGATGTCAAAGGCGACGACGGGAAACCGGTTCAAAAAGCCGTCGTCAAGATCGAGCGAAAGGACATCAAGGGCAGTTACAAGGTCAATACCGACAAAAAGGGCCATTACTTTTACGGTGGTCTCCCCAATGGGACGTATAAGCTCAGCGTCGAAATCGACGGCAAAGAGCGCGACTCGATAGACAACGTCAAGTCCAAGTTCGGCGATCCAACACCTGTGAACTTCGACCTCGCCGCGGCGTCCGCACGTGCAGGCGCAGGGGGTGGCGCAGCCGCTCCTCCCAAAGAAGTGGAGCGCGGTATGTCGGCTTCGCAAAAGGCCGACTTCGAGAAGAAGAAGGCCGAACAGGAGCAGGCTCTCAAGAAGAACAAGGAGCTCAACGACGCGTTTAACGCGGGTGTCGACGCGCAGAATGCCAAACAGTGGGATGTTGCGGTCCAAAGCTTCGAGAAGGCGTCCACGCTCGGTCCGGAACAAAACGTCGTATGGGGCCGCCTGGCCGATAGCTACACTAGCCTCGCTAGCTCTAAGACCGGCGCGGAATCCGATGACGCACTCAACAAAGGCGTGGCTGCATACCAGAAGGCGATCGAGTTGAAGCCAGACGCTCCCGAGTATCACAACAACTTCGCACTGGCGCTCGCCAAACAGAAGAAGTTCACCGAAGCGCAGGCGGAATTGACCAAGGCCGCGCAGCTCGATCCGACGCAGGCCGGCAAGTATTACTACAACATGGGCGCCGTGTTGGTGAACACCGGACAGTCCGAGCCCGCCGCTGAGGCTTTCAAGAAAGCGATCGAGGCCGATCCGAACTACGCCGACGCCTATCTGCAATACGGCATCACGCTAATGGGTAAAGCCACCATCGGCGGTGACGGCAAGATGGTCCCGGTCGCCGGAACCGTGGAAGCGTTCCAGAAGTATCTGGAACTGGCGCCGAACGGCAAGGACGTGGAAACCGCGAAGGCGATGCTCGATTCGGTAGGCGCGAAGGTCGATACGCAGTTCAGCAAGCCGGGTGAAAAGAAGGCGACTCCTAAGAAGAAGTCGCAATAGCCCAGACGGCAACCAATGTTCCGGGTGATCCTGTACCTGCTCCTCGCCATTGTTGTCATCAGCATGTTGCGAGGAGTAATCGGGATCATCGGGAAACTCTTCAGCGAATTCGTGAATCCGGCCGCGTCTTCCGCAGCTCGCCGTCCTGCCGTTCCCTCCGGCGGGGAGCTGAAGAAAGACCCCGTTTGCGGCACCTTCATCTCGGCGTCGACGGCGATCCAGAAAAAATCCGGCGGCGAGGTGTACTACTTCTGTTCCCCGGAGTGCAGGGATAAGTTCCGTTCATAGCCGCAGATTCACGCCGATGCACGCAGATGAAATCACGGAAAAGATCCTCGGATCGGCCTTCGAGGTCTCGAACACCCTAGGCTGTGGGTTTCTCGAAAAGGTGTATGAGCGCGCTCTGTTGGAGGAACTTCACGCGCGCGGCCTAAGGGCTAAGCCACAAGTTAAGTTCAAGGTTGAATATAAGGGGCGCATCGTCGGAGAATACTGCGCTGACCTGCTCGTAGAGGATCAAGTCATTGTTGAGTTAAAGTGTGCCCAGAATCTCGCTCCTGAACACATGGCACAGTGCATCAACTATCTGAAAGCAGCAAACCTAAAACTGGCCCTACTGTTGAACTTTCAGCGAACCAAGCTCGAGTGGAAACGAATCGCAAATGATTTTTGATCCGCGTGCATCGGCGTGCATCTGCGGCTAGCCTATAAAAATGAAGCTAGCTGAACTGGCTGCGACGCTCGGGTGCGAGCTGCGGGGAGATGGGGCAATCGAGATTTTGGGAGTCGCCGGGATGGAACACGCCGCGGCTTCCGAACTGACGTTTCTGGCCAATCCGAAGTACGCGCACAAAGTGAAACATACGCGCGCGGGAGCGGTCCTGGTTTCCGAACCCATCGATGGCCTTGCTGCGGCGCAGCTCATTTCGTCCAATCCGGATCTCGACATGGCGCGGGCTGCGGAGCTGTTCTATCAGCCCCCGCGGCCCAAGGCGGGCATTCATCCCCTGGCGTCGGTCGCGGCGACGGCTCGAATCGGAGAAAACGCCTCCATTGGAGCCTTTGCGGTGATCGGCGAACACGTGACGATCGGTAGTAATGCCGTGCTTCATCCGCATGTCGTGATCTATGAAGGCGCACACATCGGCGACGATTTTTACGCGCACGCCCACGCCGTGGTCCGCGAACATTGCCGCGTCGGCCACCGCGTGATTCTCCAGAACGGCGTCGTCATCGGTGGCGACGGATTCGGATTCGTCAAGCGCTCCGACGGCACGCACTATAAGATCGTCCAGAGCGGCATCACAGTGATCGAAGACGATGTCGAGATCCAGACGCTGACCTCGGTGGATCGCGCCAGGATGGGCGAAACGCGCGTGAAACGCGGAGCGAAGATCGATAGCCTGGTGCAGGTGGGCCACGCGTGCGTGGTGGGCGAAGATAACATCGTCTGCGCGCAAACCGGGCTCGCAGGATCCAGTATTCTGGGCAAGAATGTCCTTCTGGCCGGGCAAGTGGGCGTTTCGGGTCATCTGACGATTCATGACAACGCCGTGGTTTATGCGCAGAGCGGAATCGGCGGAGACGTGGAGGCGGGACACGTAGTCAGCGGATCTCCCGCGTTTGAAGTGCGAGAATGGCTGCGCGCGGTTACCGCATTTCCAAAATTGCCGGAGTTGGTGAGGACAATGCGACAATTGGAGAAACGGCTGGCGGCGTTGGAATCATCCCATGGACCAGAAAAATGAACAGAGCAATAACGAGAACAATGAAAACTGCGAACGTCCATTACTCGCCTATAAGAATGACAAGTTCCTGGACACGCCGGATGCGCGCTCGCTGCGGATTCTGAGCGAATACCTGTATCCGCTCTCACATTTCCGCCGCGAAAAAGTTCAGGATACGATCGTTTTTTTCGGATCCGCCCGGACCGCCGAAATCGGACCCAATGCAGGTTATTACAACGACGCACGCGAACTGGCGCGCCGCATTACTGTGTGGTCCAACAATCTGGAAAATCCTGGCCGGCGCTTCGTTGTGTGCAGTGGTGGCGGACCCGGAATCATGGAAGCGGCGAATCGCGGCGCGCACGACGCGGGAGGGAAGACCGTCGGCTTGAACATCGGCCTACCGTTCGAGCAGCGCCCCAATCCCTTCATCTCCCCCGAGCTGTGCTTTGAATTTCACTATTTCTTCATGCGGAAATTCTGGTTCGCGTATCTCGCCAAGGCGCTGGTTGTATTTCCGGGCGGATTCGGAACTCTGGACGAGCTGATGGAAATTCTCACGCTGGTCCAAACGCAAAAACTGTTGAAGAAGATGGTGGTCATCCTGTATGGATCCGAATTCTGGAAGGAAATCCTGAATTTCGACGCGCTGGTGCGTCATGGAATGATCGCCGAAAGCGATCTCGCGTTATTCAACTTCGCCGACGACGTCGATTCCGCGTTTCATCTGCTGGAAACCGGTTTGACCAAATATTATCTCGAGCCCGACCGGGAAACTCCGGCCATCGCCAAATCGAGGGTGTGAGTGCCGCGACCGTTACAAGTCGCGCTGCGGTGGCTGGGCCGCATGGGCATCGCGTTTCTTGCCTTCCTGGTGCTGTATTTCCTGGTCGACGCTCTCGCGCCGAACAGTTTGTGGCGCTTCGTGGCCGGACTGGGAGCGATCGTCACCGGATTCTGGGTCGCCATCCGGATGCTGCGCATGGCGGCGAAACAGGCCATCTGGCGCCTGCGCAACCGGCTGCTGGTCACCTATCTGTTCATCGCGGTGGTGCCGATTCTTCTGATCGTCGTGCTGGCCGCGGGCGGCGCGGAATTCCTGGCTCGCCAGCTTGCGGTTTATCTGGTGACCAGCGAGCTCGACCGCCGCGTGGAAAACCTTCAGGCGGCATCGGAGAGCGTCGAACAGGCCGCGCCTATCGATCGTCTCGGCGTGGTGCGCGGCATGGTCGATCTGTTTTACCTGAAGCGCTACCCCGGAATCGAGGTGTCGCTCCACGACGGCGCGCACACTTTCCGATACCCGCCGGGCGCCAGTCTCGTTCCGCCTCCGGTAGGTTGGTCGGATGTCTCCGGTCCCCTGGTGCGCGACCGGAAATTCTATCTTTGGTCGTATAGAAAGACGGAGTGGGGTGACATCACCATTACCGTTCCGCTCACGCGCGAATTCCTGGAGGGGCTGGTGCCCAATCTGGGCGTGGTCGATCTTCTCGAATCGAACACCAGCCGCGCGGTGTTTGGACCGGGATCGAGCACGACGCGCCGATTGCCGGCCGCTGTGAATCGATTCGACAACGAATTCCTGTGGTACGCGACCCTGCCGATGGGGGACTGGGATAAGCCGGCGACGGAACGACGTGGCCTGCTGGTTGTGCGCTCCCGCACGTCCGCGGTCCTAAACGCGGTCTTCAATCGAAAAACGGATATCGTGCAAGGCGCACTGCAAATCGGGTTGATCGCCGGCGTGGTCGTTTTCTTTATAGTCGAGATCACTTCGCTCATCATCGGCGTCGCCATGACCCGCACCATTACAAGCGCGGTGCACCGCCTGTATCGGGGAACGCAAAGAATGATCGAGGGCGATTTCTCCCACCGCATCGACGTGACCGGGCACGACCAGCTTGCCGAACTCAGCCGCTCCTTCAACTCGATGACGGAAAATCTGGAGCGCCTGCTGGTAGTCGCCAAGGAAAAGGAGCGCCTGCAATCGGAAATCGAGATCGCCCGCGAGGTGCAGAACCAGCTTTATCCGCGCGTGGTTCCGACTACGCGCACGCTGCGCCTCACCGCCATCTGCCAGCCGGCTCGCATGGTTTCAGGAGATTATTACGACTACGAATGCATCCGCGACTCGCAGCTGGCGCTGGCCATCGGCGATGTGGCGGGAAAAGGAATCTCAGCGGCGCTGCTGATGGCCACGCTGCAAAGCTCGCTGCGCACGCAGTTGCAGAACTGGATGGAAGTGGCCGCGGCGGCGGGGAACGGAAGCTCGATCAAAACCGTTTCGACGTCGCACGTGGTCAGCCGTTTGAACAATCAGTTGCACGCCTACACGTCGTCCGAAAAGTACGCAACGTTCTGCCTGGGCGTTTTCGATGAGCCGACCGCGGCGTTCACTTACACCAATGCCGGCCACTTGCCGCCGGTGCTGGTTCGCGAAGGAGTCGGTCACCGGCTGGATGTGAACGGGACCGTGGTGGGGGCATTTCCGTTCTCGATTTACGGCGAGAGCCGCGTGGAAATGAAATCCGGCGACCTGCTGGTGTTTTTTACGGACGGCATCACGGAGCCTGAAAACGAATACGGCGAAATGTTCGGCGAGGACCGGCTGGTGGACCTGATCGCGCGCAACGCGCATCGCACGGAACCGGAGATCATCGATCTGGTGCTTTCCGGCGTCCACCAATGGACCGCGTCGGAGGAGTTGCAGGACGATATGACCATCCTCATGGCGCGAAGAGTCTAACGCAGATCAAGAGATTTCTTATCCGCGTTCATCAGCGTTCATCAGCGGCTATAGTGTTGAGGTCCGAAAACGGCCAGCCACTCGTCCGGCGTTCGGTCATAATTGCTTTGAGATGGACCTGCGAGCATACCAACGAGCACGGCTGGCCCGCGATCCGCGGTTCGATGGACGCTTTTTCATTGGCGTCACGTCGACGGGAATTTATTGCCGTCCCATCTGCCCCGCTCCGACGGCGCTCGAAAAAAATGTGCGTTATTTTCCAACCGCCGCGGCGGCCGCCGAAGCTGGATTCCGGCCGTGCCTGCGCTGCCGGCCGGAAGCGTCTCCGGGAACACCGGCGTGGTTGGGAACCTCGGCTACTGTTTCGCGAGCCCTGAAACTGATTGGCGAAAGTGCGCTTGACGACGCTGGTGTGGACCGTCTGGCGGAGCGCCTGGGCATCGGCGCGCGGCACTTGCGGCGGCTGTTCCTGCGCTACCTGGGCGCCACTCCGGTGGCAGTCGCACAAACCCGGCGCGTGCATTTCGCGAAAAACCTCATCGACGAAACGGACCTGAGCATGACGCAGATCGCCCTGGCGGCAGGCTTCGGCAGCGTCCGCCGTTTCAATGCGACGTTTCACAATCTCTATGGCCGCACTCCAAGCGATTTGCGAAAAGCCAGTTCCCGAACGTCGAACGGGCACGAGCCCGGAAGCTACACCGTTCGGCTCGGCTACCGGCCGCCGTACGATTGGAACTCGATGATTTCGTTCCTTGCCGCCCGCGCGATTCCTGGCGTCGAAACGGTCACGCCGGAAGAATATCGCCGCACCATACGCATCGACGGCCGCGCAGGGACCATCGCCGTACGCGCGGCGCCGAAGAATTATCTTGCGTTGGAGATCCGCTATCCCGATCCGGCGGCGTTGTTTCGCATTGTGGAGCGCGTGCGCAGAATATTCGACGCGGCTGCGGACCCGTCCGAAATCGCCCGGAATTTCGAGCGTGACGTTCGCCTGGCCCCGCTGGTTCGCGCCTATCCTGGCCTGCGTGTTCCAGGTTGCTGGGACGGATTCGAAATGACGGTGCGCGCAATTCTCGGCCAGCAGGTGAGCGTGAAGGGCGCGTCCACCATGGCGGGCCGCGTCGCCGCCGCATTCGGGTCCACCAATGAAGACGGCGTGCTGTTCCCGCTGCCCGAGTCGCTCGCCGAAGCAGACTTGACGCAAGTCGGCGTCACACGGCAACGCGCGCAGTCGATTCGTGCGCTGGCGGCCGCGACGGCTCGCGGTGAAATCGCGTTCAACGGGTCACTCGATCCGGCAGAGTTCGAGCGGCAGATCACGCATATTCCGGGAATCGGACCATGGACCGCCCAATATGTCGCGATGCGGCTGGGTGAGTCGGACGCGTTTCCGGCTGGCGACCTATATTTGCGCGACGTCGGCCGCGAATCCGAGACCTGGCGTCCGTGGCGCGCATACGCCGCGATGTATCTGTGGAAAGGGAGCCAATGAATTATTGCTATCTGGATTCTCCGATCGGCACGCTGCTCATCGCCGGTGATGACGAAAAGATTTGCCAGATCCATTTTCCGAAGAACGGCAAACCAGCGCGTCCAGAGGCAGATTGGAATACGTCGGCGCGAGGCGCGATCGCAGAGGCCGCGCGGCAGCTCAACGAGTATTTCGCCGGACGACTCGTCGAGTTCGACTTGCCGCTCGCGCCGGAGGGCACCGAATTTCAACGCACCGTGTGGCGCAGGCTTCAGGAGATTCCTTACGGCGAGACGATCTCCTACGGCGAACTTGCCAAGCGCGTGGGCAATCCGAAAGCGTCGCGCGCGGTGGGCGCGGCCAATGGATCGAACCCGATCCCAATCGTGATTCCGTGCCATCGCGTGATCGGGGCCAGCGGAAAGCTCACTGGCTTCGGCGGAGGCTTGCCTACCAAGGAGCGCCTTTTAGCGCTCGAGTCGAAGCAGTTACTTATGGCTGCAGACGCCGATCAATAGGCATTTTCTTATCTGCGTTCATCGGCGTTCATCTGCGGCCATCACGCTAGCTCGCGATGGGACCGTCGCCCACCGAAAGACTCGTGATCATCTGTTCTTTCAACCGGTCCGCCGCCTGCACCGCCGAATCGAGCGCAACGCGGTACACGATAAACCCCGCAATGGCGTCAAACGCCAGCACTCCGAAGAACGCCCATTCGGTTTCGAACACGTACCGCGCCAGGTACGCGAGTGCCGCCGGAATGAATGCGACGGGATAAATCACCACCAGCATCGCCTGCACGCGTCCGGCTGCGTTCGAGCGGATTTGCGTCCCGGGATTGACTCCGCGCGGCTGATGGATGGACAAAATGTTTCCGGCGCTCATTAGAAAAAGGGTGACGACGCCCGCCACCGCGTACGCCTCGCAGATCCGGCGCAGATCGAGCGGCATCCGCACAAGTACGCACACCAGTGTGACCGCCGCGACTTCCAGCGCGATGAAAAACAGCGCGCTCAGATTCTTTCCGATCAGCACCCGCGAGAATGGAACCGGAGCCAGGAAATAAATCTGCGCCGCGCTCCGGTCGAATCCGAAGGAATTCCAGAAGCACGCCTCGCTGAGCAGCAATAGAGAGTAGACGCTCACTGCGGTCAAATAGTCATTTCCAAACCACGATGCGCGGCCCAGTGACGATACAGGCAACAGAATCACGACGCCAAACGTGAATCCCATCAGGAACACCAGGCGGAATCGAGGAGAGCGGAACAGGGCGCGAATCTCCTTTTCCACCAGGGCGCCCAGCGGATCCCGCAGCAGTGTCGAGGGAAGCCGGAAGAAGGTTTCGAGGAGCCCTTGTGTGCGCGCGCCACGCGTCCCCGCCGCGCCCGCCGCATCTTTATCGAACGACAGCGTCCGCATGAACTGGCCGTGGCCGAACCAGGCGGCGACGACGGTCCACAGCGCGAGAATTCCCAAGGAGGTCGCCGGCGCCATTCCCTGCGCCAGGTTCGCCGCCGCCATCCAGGGCCACCCGTTCCATGAGTCCCGCGCGAACAACCCCCACGCGTGCGTCCCGCTGGCGCGTGTGAGCAGCAGTTGCGGCAAGGCTGAGCACATTACCAAAAGGAACACGATAATTTCGCGAAACCGTCTTCGAGCCATCATTCGCAGCAGCAGATCGCGTAGTCCCACCGCCAGAAACAGATTGAAAAGGATAAACGGCGCCAAGCCGAACGCAGCCCACTTGGGGAGCTGCGGATTCCTCAGAATTCCGCTCCCGATTCCACACAGAACCATGACCATCTCGATCCCCGACGTGACGCGCAACAGCACTTCGATCGCGAACAGTTGCGGAACTGGAATCGGGTACGCCTGCAGCTTGCGCAGATCGAGCGACGCGCCGGTGGCCGCCATCAACAACGGGACCACTTGCCAGTACAGCACCACGATGAGCAGGGTTCCGGGTAGCGCCGTGCGCAACAGGTTCAGATTTGCCGGATTTGACGCGAGTTGCGAACCGGCGAAGGACGCCAGCAGCCAGAATCCGTACCAGAACACCCCGATGACGGCGGTCCACGCGATTCCGCCGCGAGGATAAAAATTGCGAACGGTCCGCCACTGCGCCCACAGGATGGCTCGCGCGTGATGCATCGCTACAACCAGTCGAGCGTTTCGACGGCCCGGTCCACTCCGATGGCGCGCACAAACGCGTCCTCCAGCGTTTCCGAGGCATGCCGCAGCTCCGCCATGGTTCCTTCCAGCACAATCTTGCCTTGGTTGATGATCGCGACGCGGTCGCACAGCCGCTCCACCACTTCGAGCACGTGCGACGTCAGAAAAATGGTTGCGCCGTGGCGCACTTGTTCCAGCAGGATGTCCTTCATCAGCCGCGCGCCTACGGCATCTACGCCCTCGAAAGGTTCGTCCATCAGGTACAACTGGGGGCGATGGATCAATGCTGCCGCCATGGCGACGCGCTTGCGCATTCCCTTCGAATATTCGTTGATCAGCTTGCCGGAGCTGCTGCCCAGCTCGAACAGATCCAGCAGTTCAGCCGATCGCTCGCGGGCGACTGCGCGATCCAGTCCGTAAATCCGCCCGACGAATTCGATAAATTCACCGCCGGTGAGATGGTCGAACAGAAGCGACTCGTCCGGCACCAGTCCAATGAGCTTCTTGATTTCAAGTGCCCGCTCCGGCATCGGCAACCCCAGCAGCTCGATCGAGCCTGAGGTGGGAGGCGCCAGCCCCATCAGCATTTTGATGGTGGTGGTTTTACCCGCTCCATTCGGACCGAGAAAGCCGAAAAAGCTGCCGCGCGCGACGCTTAGGCTCAGGCCATCGACTGCGGCCTTGTCCCCATAAACTTTTCGCAAGCCTTCCACGTGAATTGCTGGAGAGACATCGCTCATTCGTCTCTCCATGGTATCGGAGGCCGAAGGTGGATTCAGTAGGTGCAATCGATCGAGGGAACCAGGGCCCACGCTTCAGCCAAGGTCGATAGCAGCCGTTCCACTTCCGCGAGCGCCCCGTCGGACTGCTCCGCATTGGCTTCGAGGAGCCGCTTCTGCATGTACACGTACAGTTCCACCAGCGCGCGGCTCAGGTCGCCTCCCTGCACGTGGTTTAGCGATCGCGTCAACTCGCCAAGAATATCCCAGGCTTTGGTGATCTGACGGGATCGTTCCGCGATCTGACCGTTTGCGAGATTCCGGCGCGCGCGGCTGGTCGCCTCGATTGCCCCGCGATACATCAGCCGGACCAGGTCTACCCGGTCCGCACTGTGAAGTTCGCTTTCCAGGTAGTGAGTCGTGTACGCCATCTGAACAACTCATCGGCGAACGAGCGGGGGTTTTGATGCCAGATTCGACCGCGGCGCCGCAAAAATCGAGACATCAGCGAGCGGGTCCCGACCCCTGTCAGAGACATAACGTTAGTACGCGCTCAAACGATAAGGAATCTACAAATGCTTGAGGCGCGACAGTCATGGAACGCGTTGTCCCTAGTAACGGATTCGACGCGACAGTCTCTTAGGCGAGGTTCAGGACTTTTGCGACCACGTCTTTGTCCTGTTCGATTTTCTTTTGCAGCAGCATGATCGCGTACAGCAACTGCTCCGGCCGCGGCGGGCAGCCGGGAACGTAGACGTCCACCGGAATCACCTGATTCACGGGCACCAGAGCGTAGTTCGAAAACACGCCGGTCGACGTCGCGCACGCTCCCATGGAGATGACCCACTTCGGTTCCGGCATCTGTTCATAGAGACGCCGGATCACCGGAGCCATTTTGTTCGAAACGCGCCCGGCGATGATCATCAGATCGGATTGGCGCGGAGACCCGCGCATCACCTCGGCGCCGAAGCGCGACACGTCGAAACGCGATCCGATGATCGCCATCATTTCAATCGCACAGCAAGCCAGGCCGAAGCTCATCGGCCAGATGGAGTTCTTTCGCGCCCAGTTGACGGCTTTGTCGAGGGTAGTGGTCACGATCGACTCCCCGAATTCGTCGGGCTCGTGTTCCACATCCACGCGCGCGAACAATTCCGGCGGTTGGCTGAGCTGAAATTTCGGGTCCATACGTCTCTATTATCTCACGCGTTCTTCCTGTTGGTTTCTTTTCAGGAATCGCCAAATCAAAACGGCGACCCCGGCCACGATGCTCCCCAAACCTACCACGAACACCAGTAACAGGAGCATCACTTCGACCATAAAACGCCAGTATACTTCGCCTTTCCGGCTACACTGAACTTTGGACCGCCAAGTTCTCCCCGCCGACGGTATCGAGCCCGAATACACCGATATCTGGGGCCGCACCCACTCGACCTCCGACGCAACCGCCCACGCAATCCTCGAATCGCTGGGACAGGATCGCGTGACGACTTCGATCCCGCCAGCCGTGGTCGTGCGGGAGGATGTCGAAACGATTGAGGTACGCATCCCCGTGGATCGCTCCGGCATGTCGATGAAGCTCGAAATTCGTTGGGAGAACGGCGACCTGGAACATCACTGGTTCTTTCTTCCAGAGTTGCCGTCAACCCAGGCTGGCGCGGACGTCGTGATCAAGCGCGTGCCCCTGCCGAAGCCGCTACGCCTGGGATATCACGAGCTGCAACTGTACTGGATGCGCGAGCCGCAGCTCGAATCGTTTGCGAAAGCGCGGTTCATCGTGTGCCCGAAACGGGCCTACGGAATCGATCGACGAATCGCCGGAGTCGCGGTGAGCCTTTACGGCCTGCGTTCTGCACGTAACTGGGGCTGCGGCGATTTTACGGATCTAAGCGCCACGATCGACGCGCTAGCTCCCGCGGGCGTTGAGTTCATCGCTCTGAATCCGCTTCACGCGATTCCCAATCGCCAGCCGTATAACACCAGTCCATACTTGCCGCAATGCTCGTTCTACCGGAATTTTATATACCTCGATGTCGACCGCGTTGGCGATACGTCGGTCGACCTTCAGGAAGTCGCAGCGCTCCGCGCCAGCGAATTCGTCGAGTATGAGCGCGTCGCAACCTTGAAGATCAACGCGCTGAGAGCGATCTTCGAGTGCTTCGCCGGCTCGCCCGAATTCGACCGTTATATCGCTTCCGAGGGCGCGATCCTCCACGATTTCGCGGTGTTTTGCGCGCTCGATGAGGAATTGCATCGCCGCGATCCGAACCTGTGGCTGTGGACCGACTGGCCGGAAGAGTGTCGTGACCCGCGTTCGGCCGCCGTGGCTCGATTCGCCGAAGAACACGCGCGCGACGTTCTGTTTTACAAATTCCTTCAATGGCACATCGACCGCCAGCTCGCTGAGGTCCAGGCTCATGCGCTCGAAAAGGGCATGCGCCTTGGTCTGTATCACGATCTGGCGCTTGCCACGGACCGGTTCGGCGCGGATCTGTGGATGAATCGCCGGTTCTATAGCAGCGGTTGCCGCGTGGGCGCTCCGCCGGACGATTTTTCTCCCAATGGCCAGGATTGGGCCTTCCCTCCGCCGAATCGCGATGCCCACCGCGCCAACGGCTATGAACTGTTCGCGCAGCTCATCCGCAATACGGCACGCCACGGTGGCGCGCTGCGCATCGATCACGTGATGCGCTTCTTCCGCCTTTGGTGGATCCCCGACGGCATGCCCGCCAGCGAGGGCGCCTACGTCCGCGATTATTCGGACGATCTACTCGGCGTGCTGGCGCTCGAAAGCGTGCGTGGAAGATTCATCGTGATCGGCGAGGACCTCGGCACCGTGACCGGCGAAGTCCGCCAGGCTCTTTCTGAAGCAGGCGTGCTGAGTTATCGCGTGCTGTGGTTCGAGCGAAACTCCGATGGTTCGTTTCGCCGGCCTGACGAGTATCCCGCACAGGCCGCCGCATCCACCACCACGCATGATCTCGCAACCATGGCCGGCTTCGCAATCGCCCGCGATATCGAAGCTCGCCGGGCGGCGGGCTTGATCGACGAAGCATCCTACCACCAGCAGATCGCGTCGCGGCAGGAAGAAATCCGGCGCTTGAATGCCGGTCTCGCGGATGCGGGATTCGCGGACGATCCCATCGGGTTCCTGCTCTCGACGCCGTGCGCTCTGGCGATCGTCAACCAGGAGGATTTAACCGGCGAGAAGGAACAGCAGAATCTTCCCGGCAGCACCTGGCAGCATCCGAATTGGAGGCGAAAGATGAAAGTTCCCGTGGAGGACCTGTCTTCGCTCGCAGAAGCGCTTCGCCAGATGATCGTGAGCAGTGGACGTCATTGAAGCATGCGAATCATGCTATCATGCAGTCATGCCAGTGGAAATTAAGACAATTGGATCGAGCGGTCAAATCTCTTTAGGGAAGGAGAACGCCGGCCGAATCGTCACAGTGGATGAAGTGGAAAAAGGAGTCTGGCTCGTCAAGACAGCGCAAGTGATTCCCGACAGTGAACTGTGGCTTCACACGCCGGAGATGAAAGGGAAGCTGGATCGCGCTCTCGCGTGGGCCGCAACACACAAACCCAAAGAGTCCGACCTCGATGAACTTGAAAGACGGTTCAAGAAACGACGGTAGATGGCGCGAGTCCGTTTGGACCTCAACCACGAAGAGTTCCTGAACGATTGGTTCGCTCTGGAACGCGAAGACCAGCTGGCGCTCTTCGGCACTTTTCGAAAAATTCGGCAAATGGATTGGGAAGACCTGTACCGCGACAAGGGAATTCGGTGGGAAGCCGTTCAAACCCGCCAGGGTCCCACCGGACAACGGGTGTATAGTCTTCGCATCACTCGCCGCGTTCGGGCGATCGCCTATCGCGAGGGAAATCTCCTCTGTTTCTTAGCCATCCACCCCGATCACGATTCCGCCTACAAGAAGTAATCCTTGACCTTATCGAAAATCCCTTTTTCCGCCGGCTCATTCTCCGCCGGAAGCAATCCCTGAAGCTGCTCGAACAATTTTCGCTGCTCGCGGCTTAGCTTCGCGGGAATTCTGACGTCCAGATGGACGTATAGATCGCCCCGGCTGTTTCCATGCAGGTGCGGGACTCCCAGTCCCTTTAGCCGCACGCGCTGGCCCGGTTGCGAACTTTCCGGGATCTTCACGCTTTGCAATCCATCGAAGGTCAGCAGATCCACCGACGCGCCCAGCGCGGCCTGAGCGATGTTGATCGGCACGGTGCAGTGCAGATCGTTTTCGTGACGCTCGAAAATCGGATGCTCGGCGACCTTGAGGATCACGTACAGGTCTCCCGGCGGTCCGCCGTTTCCGCCGGGCTGGCCTTCCTGCGAAAGCCGCATCTGCGTTCCGTTGTCGACACCCGCTGGAATGTTGACTTTCAGCTTGCGCTCACGCCGCAAGTAGCCTTCGCCCCGGCACTCCTTGCAGGGACGCCGGATGATTTGGCCGCGCCCTCCGCATTGCGTGCAGGTCCGCCGCACCGAAAGAAACGCCTGTTGATAGATCACTTCGCCCCGGCCGCGGCAGGCAGGACAGGTAGTCAATCCATCTTCGGGTTCGGCGCCTTTGCCGTGGCAGCGTCCGCATTCGTCCAGCCGCGGAACCTGAATGTCGACGGACGACCCGCGCATCGAATCTTCGAAACCGATTTCGAGATCGTAGCGGACGTCCTCGCCGCGTTGTGCCCGCGAGCGCCGCTGGCGCGATCCGCCGAATATGTCGGAGAATCCGAACACGTCGCTCAGGATGTCGCTCAGATCCGGGAATCCTTCGTAACTCTGCGCTCCCGCCGCGCTTTGCACGCCCTGATGGCCGAACCGGTCGTACGCCGCGCGCTTGTTTGCGTCGCTCAGTACGCTATAGGCTTCATTGGCTTCCTTGAATTTGTCCTCGGCGCCGTGATCGCCCGGATTCAGATCAGGATGAAACTGCCGGGCGAGCTTTTTGTACGCGCTCTTCAGCCCCTGCTCGTCGCAGTTGCGCTCCACGCCAAGCACTTCATAGTAATCGCGTTTGGTCGCGCTCATTTCGACGCCGGCTGGACCGCCACCTTCACCATCGCCGGCCGCAGCAGACGGCCTTTGAAGTTATATCCTCGCTGAAATTCGTCCAGCACCGTGTGGTCCGGCGCCTCGTCCGTTTCCACCATGTCGACCGCGTGATGGATTTGCGGATCGAACGGCTTACCCGCCGATTCCAGCGGCTCGAGACCGAGCTTCTTCAGCGCTTCGTAAAAGCGGCTGTAAATCAGCTCGATTCCGGCGACGTATTCTTTGTCCGCGCTTTCCGTCTTCATGGCTCGCTCGAAATCGTCGAGCACCGGTAGAAGCGTGCGCACCGCCTCCATGCTGGCATACTCGAAAAGCTCCAGACGCTCGCGCTCGGTTCTCTTCTTCAGGTTCTGAAACTCGGCCTGGGCGCGCAGCACACGATCCTGTAGCTCGGCCTTTTCCGCGGCCAACTGGTCGCGTTCCGCACTCAACGCGGCAACCGGATCCTGAACCGGATCCTGATTTTCCGTTTCCATTTTTTCGACTGACACCACGATACTCCCGACAATTCTAGATTAGCATCGGAGGTCAAACCGGCTCAGGAATTCTCGCCCTGAAAGGCCCAGCCGACATGCTGAACCGTGCTCATCACGCGCCCGTAGTTCATGCGGATGGGCCCCAGCACCGCGATGACGGCGGAAATTCCGTTCGGCAGGACTACCGGCAGGCCGATGAGCGACAACTCGCGCATGGCCGGGTGCGTTTCGCCCAGCCCGACATGCACCGCGATCTCGCCGGCCGGCGTCTCCAGAAAACGGTCCAGCAGTTCCAGCACGCGTTTTTTTTCTTCCAAAGCGCGGAACAGCTCGCGCATTTTTTCCTTGGTCAGGTGCAGGTCCAGGCCAATCAGGTTGCTCACCCCATCCATATGGACTTCCGGCGCCGGGCCGATATCCAGCAGTCCCTTGGAGTACAGCAGCATGAGTTTCTGCAGGATGGTGTCGTACGCCGCGCTGGCGTGCTCCAGCCGTTCCGCCAACTCCAGCCGGACTGCTTCCAATGTCCATCCTGAAAAATTCCGGTTGATGTAGTTGCGGATGGACCCCAATTCCTCGGCCGTAATCGCTTCCTCCAGACCGATGACGCGGTTCCGAACTTCATGGTCGCGCGTCACGACCACCATCAGGACACGCTGGTCGGGCAACCCCACCAGCTCGATCTGATCGAGCGCCGGGCTAATTTGCCGAATCGCTGCAGCCATCCCCATCCCGCGCGTCATTTCGGTGAGCGTGCGCGAAGTATGCTCGACACGAGCTTCCACCGTTTCCAGCCGCCCGAACTCGGCCCGCAACCGGTCGATCTCTTCACTCGCCAGCCGCCGCAAACGAAGAGACTGGACATAGCTTTGAAACGCCCGGGCGGTCGGCACGCGCCCCGCCGACGTATGCGGCTGGCACAGATAGCCTTCCTCGTCCAAGTCCGCCATGATGTTGCGGATAGAGGCAGCACTCAGGGGATCGCGCCGGCGCCGCGAGATGGAACGCGAAGCGACCGGCTCGCCGGTTTGAATATACGCCTCGACGATCTCGTGCAGAACGTCTTTGCTGCGCGGCGTCATCTGAGACTCCTCTTATTACAATTCTACGGACCAACGTTGCGATTGGCAAGGATGGATGGAACCCCACATAGTACCATCTGTCACAAAGTAATGGACATACCACCACTCCTTAGTACAGGTCTTAAGAGCTAAGGGCGTCTAACGTCAAGCCCTTAGGATGTCGATGGAATCACGAGCACCCGTTAGGTTTTCTGACCGATGGACCTTTTCAATCCATTGCGCTGGTCGTTGCAATTGGCGGCGTGGGCCGCCCCGGGAATCAAGGCCTGGAGCATGGAGCGCAGTCTGAATCGCACCGAAGGCGAGCGTCAACTCAAAGAGCGCAACTACGAAGCGGCCGAAAAATTTCTCGCTGCTGCGGTGGACGAAGCCGACGCGTTGAGACACTCGGTTCGCAAGACTCAATTGCGGCTGTTGCTCGCCGACGCCCAGCGCAAGCAGGGCAAAGTGGATGAAGCCGAGCAGACCGTTCGCGCCGCCCTCGAATACACCGCGCGCGTTTCCAATCCCTCGGGATACGTCCAGTGCCTGGACGCGTTGGCGGAGGTCTTTCATGACGCCGAAAATTTCCCGGCCATGGAAGCCGTTCTTCAGGAAGGTGTCCGGATCGAAGCCTCCATGCCGCATCCCGACTCCGTCCGGATGGCGCGGCGGGTGCACCGCTTAGGCACTGCGCGTCACATGAGCGGCCGCTCCGAAGATGCCATTCCAGCACTCGAAAAAGCCGTGAGGCTTCACGAACAGGTGCGGGGAGAGGACCATCTTGAAACCGGAAACCTTCTGAGCGAGCTCGGCGCGATCTACCGGGCTCAGGAGAATCATGAGGAAGCCCAGCGCTGCCTGCGCCGCGCGCTCCGCATCCACGAAACCACGCTCGGCCGCACCTCCGATGAAGCCCTTCACGATCTGCATCACCTGGCCGGCTCCCTGGAACAAACCGGCGACATCGAGGGCGCGGCGGCTCTGTACGAACGCGTCCTGTTACAGCGCGAGCTGGTAATCGGCGGAAATCTCGAGGAGCTCGCCGAGATGCAGTACGGGCTCGCGGGTATGTATATCGGCTGGTCCAATTATGCCCGCGCGCGAGAGCTGCTGGCCGAAGCCATCGGTACTTTCAAAGGCAAGAAAGGTCCGCGGCTGGCGGTCGCCTACGAGACGCTATCCCATGTGGAGGAGTGCTCCGGGCGCTATCTCGAAGCCGTCGCCGAACTCGCCCGCGCCGGCAAAGTGTGGGAATCCTGCGGAGATGCCCGCCGCATGGAACTGGCGGAAAATCTGGAGCATCGCGCCGAGCTGCTCGACCAGTTGCGAAAACGTAGCGAAGCCAGTTGGCTGCGCGAGCGCGCCGCGGAACTCACCCAAGGGGCCCGCGCGCAAAGCGCATGACGCTCGAAAAAGCTATTTGATCGCCTCGCTGTTCACGTTGGCGATTTCCTGGCTCCAATTATTGCGGATCGTCATGGTCTGATCCGAGTAGAAGGTCCGCCGTCCGGAACCACCAAACTGTTCCGGAACGGCCGTCACCGCATATCCGGTCGGTGTGGCGGCCACTGTGAAGATAAAGCCGCTCTTCTTCCCTGTCGCGAAATCAGCCGCAATCAGATCCGCAGCCGCAGGCCCAGCCGCGCCGCTCGCGGGTGGACCGAGTTCGGTCAGGCTGACCGCATACCGTCCGAATTGCGAATAATATTGCGTTTCGACCGCGTGGATGGTGCGGATGGCCTGAATCGCGGCCGTTTCGTGCGCGGACATCATCTGCTTGTTGTATTGAGGCACCGCGATGGTCACAATCACCAGGATGATCGCGATAACGATCAGCAACTCAATGAGCGAAAACCCGCGCCGTCCGTTTCTTCGTACACGCATACCTATATCGTAGACGTTCGCGGACGGCCCGGCGTGCAGGATCAGATCTCTGGGCTATCGGCGTCGGCCGGTTCACGGCTCCAATTCTGATGGATGACCTGCGTATGGTCGGAATAGAACGTTCGGCGGCCGGTACTCCCGAATTTTTCAGGCACCGCGGTCAAGGCATAGCCGTCCGCCGTACTCTGAAGATCCATCAAGTAGCCGGATTTCCGCCCATTGGCGAGCGTTCTCGGGATCAGGCCGGCTCCGGCAGGCGGCGGGCCTAGCTCCGTAAGATTGTTCGCATAGCGTCCGAATTGCGCATAATACTGAGCTTGCATGGTATGCAGAGTCTTGATCTGCTGCACGGCTGCGGTCTCGTGCGCGAGCTTAATCTGTTCACTGAAAAAGGGGGCGGCCACCGCGGCCAGAATGGCGAAGACCGCAATGACGATCATGAACTCAATGAGCGAGAATCCTTTTCTTGTCTCCATGCCCGATAGACGAGACAATCCGCTGTAGCGTGCAAGAGGGGAAAACCAATGGGCCGTTAATGAACATGAATAAACGCGAATGAAGACCAAAACTAACGACAGGTCCTGACACCTGAATTCTCGTGCGCCAGGCGCTTTTGGATTCACGTTTATTCACGTTCATTCGCGGCCAAATGAAGTTTCTGCAGCTTTCTCCACAATGGACCCAGCAGATCGAGCCTCAACGCGTTCGCGCCGTCCGATAACGCGCGCTCCGGAGCCTCATGCACCTCCATGAAGACCGCGTCGACTCCGGCGCCGACCGCTGCTCTCGATAGCGGTTCGATGAACTGAGGCTGGCCGCCCGACGCAGTACCCGCAGCGCCCGGGAGCTGGACGCTGTGCGTCGCATCGAATACTACCGGCCATCCGAAATCGCGCATGATCGCCAGGCCTCGCATGTCCACCACCAGGTTGTTGTAGCCGAACGAGCTGCCCCGCTCGGTAAGCATGATGCGATCGTTCCCAGTGCTCGCGACCTTCTCGGCCGCATGGCGAATGTCCTGCGGGCTGACAAACTGGCCTTTCTTGATGTTCACCACCCGCCCCGTCCGGCCGGCTTCCACCAATAAATCGGTCTGGCGGCACAGAAACGCCGGGATTTGCAAGATGTCGACGGATTCGGCCGCTTCGGCGGCTTGCGACGGCTCGTGAATATCGGTGAGCACCGGAATTCCGCGATCGCGCACCGACTTCAGAATGCGCAGACCTTCCTTGATCGCGGGGCCGCGATAGGAATTGACGCTGGAGCGATTCGCTTTGTCGAAAGAAGCTTTGAAGATAAACGGGCCGAGTTTGGCGATCTCCGCTGCCAGAAAGTGGACGTGTTCCTCGGATTCGATCACGCACGGGCCGGCGATCAGAGCCAACG
>Ga0210403_10000423_pt1 | contig 44878 bp, 58 predicted proteins | sample IncBWC19MmetaG_FD_150863 | JGI IMG/M metagenome (GOLD analysis project Ga0210403, IMG submission 150863) | Forest soil microbial communities from Barre Woods Harvard Forest LTER site, Petersham, Massachusetts, United States - Inc-BW-C-19-M | ecosystem: Environmental > Terrestrial > Soil >...
TGTCCCAATTGACAATCCTTTTACTGTTTATCTCGACCCAACCAACCGCCGCGACCCAAGCTGGGGATTCATCATCGAGGATTTACTTGCTTCAGAGTTTAAACGTCAATTCGGCGATTCTAAGTACGCTACCGGAAGCGCCTCGCTTAGCGACTACGAATCCGTGGGTGACATGCCTGCTGCCTGGGCACTTACCATCGACGGGCAACCCCACATTCGCATTGCCGAATACTTTCAGGTCCACAAGTCCAAAGGCGACCGAGGCCGAGAGAAACGACGAATCTCATGGGACAAGATAAGCGCACTCGACAGACTTGATGAGCGTGCGTGGCCTGGCAAATACCTTCCAATCGTCAAAATTTACGGTGACGACATCAACGTAAACGGCAAGAAACACGTGGCTGGCCTCGTAAGATATGCAAAAGACCCGCAGCGTGCTTATAACTACTGGATTTCAGCGGCAACTGAGCGCATCGCGCTTGCTCCGAAGGCTCCATGGATCGCCGCAGAAGGCCAACTTGAAGGCCATGAACGCGCCTGGGAGCAGTCGAACGTAAGAAACACCGCAGTTCTCTACTACAAGCCCACAAACGTAGCAGGTCAGCCAGTAGAAGCCCCACAACGCAATATCGTGGAGCCGGGTATCCAAGGCATGACTGACATGCTGGGGCTTGCCGCGCAGGATATGCAGGCAACAACTGGTCTCTATCCCAATAACCTAGGCGAAAAGCAATCAGCAAATGAATCTGGTAAGGCAGTTCTTGCCCGACAAAAGCAAGGCGACATCGCAACCCTCAATTACTCTGACAATCTCTCGCGGGGTATTGAGTATACGGGGCGAGTGATTTTGGACTTGATTCCCAAGGTTTATTCAGCGCCACGGATACAGCGGATTATCAAGCCCGACCAGACGGTTTCACAGGTAGGCATTTACAACTCGAAGAATGATTCGCAGCAGGAAGCCGAAGCCGCATTAAAAGATCCCTCCATCACCAAGTTATTTGACATCGGCACCGGCCGATATGACGTGACTGTCTCAGTTGGCCCCAGCTTCCAAACCAAGCGCCAAGAGGCCGTAGTAACGCAAATGGCACTGCTTGAGTCCAACCCAAACTTGTTCCCCATTATTGGCGACCTCGTAGTGCGCAACATGGACATTCCCGGCGCGAAGGAGATTGCTGACAGGCTCAAGAAGATGCTGCCACCACAGCTCATGGATTCCGAGGATCAATCGCCCGAAGCACAGCTTATGCAGGCCCATCAGCAACTCCAGCAGTTCAGTCAGCAGAACGGAATCATGGCTAAGGCCATGCAGGACATGCAGAAAGTCATCGAAAGCAAGCAAATCGAGCAACAGGGCAAAGTTCAGATAGAGCAGATAAAGTCCGATACTGAGACCACCATCCAAAAGGCCAAGATTGACGCACAAATAGCCGTAGCGGAAATCAACACAAAGGCGCAAATCGCCGTCGAACGCGCCACGATATTCAAGGAAGTGTGGACAGAGCTCCACGGTTCAGCGCATGAATTAGCCCTCCAGCAAGGCCAGCAGCAGCACGAACAGGGATTAGCGCAGCAGCAAGCCGCAGCAGGCCAGCAAGAACAAGCCTCAGACCAAGCCCACGAATCCGGTATGCAAGCCGCAGATCAATCGCATGAAGCGGGTATGGCTGCATCTGGACAGGCTCACGATCTAGGAATGGCAGCAGTTAATTCACAGAACGAAGGAGAAGAGTAGATGCCAAGAGGATTAGGAAATCATGCGGGCGGTGCGTTTGATGCAGCCGAAATCGCGGACATCGTTCAAACCGACCCGATACAGAGTTCAACCATCATCGTGCTGAGCGGCAGCGCGGATGCGATCAACCCATATGCCCCCAATGGGTGCAACATCGTCGTCAATTCTAGCGGTGCTGACGCCATGACGTTGGCGGCTCCCGTTTCTGGCACAGACGACAATCTGGTTATCTCGGTTGTATCGAACACAGCCCAAGCCCACACGATCACTTCAACGGGTAACTTGCAGACGGGTGGCACAGCTACAGGCGTGCTGACGTTCGCGGCCCATGCTGGGGCGGGTGTTGTGCTGCGCGCCTATCAGGGCAAGTGGCAGATTCTAAGCAACAATCTTGTGACGTTGACAAGCTAATCAGCCTATCGGTGGGTTTCACCGAGCCAATCAGCGAGGAGATATGGTCACAATCGCGAGCATGACAAGCACCCCGGAAGAACTGGAACACGCAGCAGGCCCGAATTGGCGTGAGCCATTTGTTCCCAAGGCAGCACCCACAGTAGAAGAACCTGCGACCGAAGAGGTCAAGACAGAAGCCGAATCAGAACCGGCTGAACCGGAGAGCAAAGAGCCCAAGCATAAAGGGGGATGGCAGAAAAGAATCGACAAACTGACTGCCCGTCATAATGCAGCGGAAACGCGAGCCGAGAAAGCGGAAAGGGAACTATCCGAACTGCGCGCTAAGTATGAAACTCCAGCGCAGGAGGATCAGCCACCGCAACTCAAGGATTATAAGACGCCTGAAGAATGGGCGGATGCTCGCGACGCGTGGAAGGCAGCCCAAGCAGAGAAGCAGGAACAGGCCGAAGAAACCAAGAAGACTTTCGAATCCTATCAACGAGCGACTGAAGCAGCACGCGCCAAGCATGAGGATTGGGAAGAAGTCGTGTCCAATCCGGACATACAACTCCCCATCACCGTGTATAACGCAATCATTGAGCTCGGCAAAGAAGGGCCGGAAGTCGCTTACTACCTCGGACAGCACCCTGAATTCTGCGAAGAATTGATGTCCATGAAGCCCCTTGCAGCAGTTGTGCGTATCGGCAAGATCGCTGACGCATTGAAAGGCAGCTCTCCTGAGAAGAAAGAGAAGGCAAAACCGAAGCCACCCGAACCTATTGCAACGGTCGGCGCTTCGTCGGCACGTTCCGCGGTTCCACTCGACCAGCTAGACCCCAAGGAATACATAAAGGTCATGAACAAGAGGGAACGGGAACGCCGCTTCTAAGGAGAAACTAAGTGGCTAACCAGCTTTTAACTATCAGCATGATTACGCGTGAAGCTCTGCGCGTACTCGTGAACAATCTCACATTCACCAAGAAAATTAGCCGTGAGTATGAGGATCAGTTCGCAAAGTCAGGAGCGAAAATTGGAAACGTCGTAAACATCCGCAAGCCGCCCCGCTTCGTCCGCGCAAGCGGTCAAGGATTAGTGCTTCAGGATGTGACAGAAACTAGCGTTCCCCTGACCCTCACGACACAGGAACAGCGTTCTTTCACATTCACCTCGCAGGATTTGGCATTGTCGATTGACGATTTCAGTAAGCGTTTCATCAAACCGGCCCTTGCCTCTCTTGCGAACGCCGTCGATTATGACGGGCTTCAACTTTACACTCAGGTTTGGAACCAGGTTGGAGTTCCCGGTACGGTTCCGAACACGATCGACACCTACCTGAACGCTGGCGTGCTTCTCGATAACAATGCCTGCCCGATGGACGGTGAAAGGTCCATCTGTCTCAACCCGCAAATGCAGGCCACCATCGTAAGTGCTTTGAAGGGCCTGTTTCAATCTTCTGAGCGCATTGCCGAGCAGTACGACAAAGGCAAGATGGGCGAAGCGATTGGTGCGGATTGGTACATGGATCAGAACGTGGGCGTGTTCAAGGTTGGCCCACAGGGCGGCGCAACTCCGAACATCACGACAGCCCCGGTTAGCGGTGCAACCTCACTTGTGACACAGGGTTGGACCTCGGCAGCGGCTTCGCGGTTGGTGGTTGGCGATGTATTTACCCTCGGTGCGGGCGGTACAACTCCCGTGTTGAGCGTGAATCCGCAGAACTTCCAGTCCACCGGCCAGTTGCAACAGTTCGTTATCACCGCACCCTTCTCGTCTGACGGCTCTGGAAACGGCACAATCAACTTCGCACCGGCTATCACAACGAGCGGGCCATTCCAGACAGTCAACGTACTGCCTACAACCGGCTCAACCAATGGCCTCATCACCGTGAGTGGTGCAGCCAACACGCTCAGCCCGCAAGGTCTCTACTTCCATCGCGATGCTTTCACGATGGCTTGTGCTGACCTCCCGTTGCCGGGTGGTGTGGACATGGCAGAGCGGGTGAGTGACAAGGAATTGGGCTTGAGCATTCGTTTGATTCGAGCCTACGACATCAACCAAGATCGGTTCCCGCTGCGTACCGATTTCCTCTACGGCTGGGCTGCTCTATATCCGCAGCTTGCCTGCCGGATTGCGAGCTAAGGAGAAAACATGAGCCTAAATACAACAACTCTTTCAGCGGCAATCGGCGCAACGGATACACAACTTGGCGTAGCTTCGGCCACTGGCATTACTGCACCCAACTTTACTACGGGTGCCAATGTCACCTATCTGTACATCGAGAACGAATTGATGCTTGTGCAGGCAGTTAGCGGCACATTCATCAGCGTTGTTCGCGGACAGATGGGAACGCAGGCCGCTGCTCACGGAAACACATCCCCTGTAATCGCAGGGCTTGTTTCCGATTTCCCTGTCTTTCAACCCAGCATTTCGTCCTTCGCGGTAGCCCAGGGACGTTATGCAGGCGTATTCGCTCCAGTAGCGTCGGCGGCAACTATTGTTGCTCCCGGTCCACTATTCCACGTCACGGGCAGCACAGCGACGAACATAATCACCCCTCCAGCTAATTTCCTGGAAGGAACGATTACGATCATTGCTGATGGCGTTTGGACGTTTACATCCTCGGCTGTGACAAATGGAATCGCGCAGAGCGGCACAGTAACAACTGCCAACTCGGCGGTTTCATTTCATTACGATGCCAAGGCTGCGCTTTGGTTTCCTTCGAGGCTTGCTTAAAAGAGTGGGGCAGCCTGTACGGTGCCCCTCCTCCTATCGCTGTTCTTGGTTTAATTTTCGGATTTGCTTCAGTTGGGCCATTGAAGGTTCGAGGAATATTTTTGAGAATAGGTCGAATGGTTTATTCAAATCGCCCTCATCCAAATTCATTGATACGGTGGCCACTCCAGAAGCGAATGGTTCCGGGTCGTCAACATCTGAAAGCTGCATATAGAGTTTCATGGGCGGATTATAACATTGAATCCTAAATTTGTGATTGCATACCCGTTCGGAGGCAGGCCAGTTCCGGTTGATTGGCACCTCGCAGTGCGTTCCTTGCGCATTCCCACCAATTGCCGCGTAACGGAGATTTGCACGCGTGCACGGCAAGGCGAAGATGGTAAGTGGAAATGGTCGCTTGAGGACGCGCAGACACATCTAGTGGAACAAGCCCTTGAAATGGGCGCGAAATATATCCTGTTCATCGAGGATGACACGGCCCCGCCGCCCGATACGATCATGGAATTGGGGCGCGTGCTCGATGGTTCAGACGAATCAGTTATGGCTTGCGGCGGAATCTATACGACACGCTCGAAACCACCCGAACCGCTTGTATATGTGAACCAAGGAGAAGGCTGCTTTTGGAACTGGAAGATAGGCGATATTTTCGAGGCCAAGTACATGGGTTTCGGCTGCCAGATGCTAAAGACGGAGATATTTCGCCTGATGCCAAAGCCATGGTTCAGGGAACTTAAGACTTGGGCGCAGATTCGCGAATATCCCGAGCTGTTCCCCGAAGGTCTGCCCGGAGAATCTAGCCAGTATTCCGATGAACGCACCGGGATGAGCACTGATTTCTTCTTCTTCACCAAGATGGCCCAAATGGGATTCAAGCTCTTGGCACATGGTGGAGTTCTGCCAGTGCATTGGGACGTTGAGACCCAGACTCCCTATTGGCTCCCGAAGGATAGTCCACCGACACGCGGAGTGACGCTCGATGGAAAGCCTTACGGCTGGACCGATCCCCGGCTGGTGACTGTTTGAGGGCTCGCTTCGAGCACATGGTTGTAACCGAGCGTCTAATTTCAGAAACAATCGAGAAGCAAGTCGCAATTGGCTGGGAGTTATCGGCCATCTCGACAGCATCAGAGAAGGGCAAGTACCTATTGCTTTTCAAGCGTAGTTCTTCCTCCTAAATGCCTAGCACTCCAAGCACTCCACCACCTATCACCACGAGCGTAATGGATGTAATCACAAGTGCGCTCAGCCTGCTTAATATCTTGTCTTCGGGCGAAATGCCATCTGGTGCTGAAGCTAATGATGCCCTGCGCGTCCTGCATGATATGTGGGACTCGTGGAATGCCGAACGGCTCATGATTTACACGATTCCCCGGCTTGTGTTCACGCTGAATGCGGGCGGCGGCTCAGGTCCGAATGGCAGCTACACCTATGGGCTAAATCCAGGTGGTGCGCCTGCCGATTTCAATGCTCCGCGCCCCGCCTACATTGATCGGATGGGAATCATCAACTTAAATAACCCCTCGCAGCCGCTTGAATTGCCTCTCCAGTACTTGACTGTGGCGCAGTGGCAAGAAGTTCCGGTTAAGAACATCACCAGCGCACTCCCGCAGTATTGCTGGGACGATCAAGCATTCCCGCTGCGCAACCTTACATTTTGGCCCGTCGCTAATATCGGGTTGCAAGTGGCGATTTACCCGTGGGCAGCACTGAACGAGCCAATCACACTAAACACGCTCATGGCGTTCCCTCCGGGCTACGCCAAGGCATTTCGTTACAACTTGGCGGTAGACCTCGGTGCCGAGTTTCAATGCCCCGCGCAGACACTTGCAACCGTGGCGGCGATTGCAGCGGAATCGAAAGGAATCGTGAAGCGGATGAACATCCCGATTCTTGACTTGCAATGCGATCGGGCGCTTACGACTGGTTCAGACTATCTCTACAACTGGATTTCAGACATGCCGGCAGGGCGTTAAGTGGCTTGTTCCATGATGCAATTTATTTCTTCATCGGAAAATCCTGATTCCTTTAGGTCTTTGACCATCAATAGGCGTGCTTCTTCGGGTGTGTGTGCTGGTTTGTTTCCGAATATGCTTCCCGTCAAAACCCTAATAGATTCTCCAACGATCAGCGATATGGTCCTAAGCGACTTTCCCATGGGCGGAATTATAGCATGAGTCGCTTTGGATTCTGCGGGCCATCCTACACTTCGCAATCACCCATCGCCGATGATTCTATGGCAATGAATTGGTACTGCGAAACAATCGAAGACCCCGCAGGGAAGTCACCCATTGCGATGTATCCAAGCCCCGGCCTCGCAACAACTAGTGCGGTTGGGTTGAACGGCCCCCCGCGTGGATTATTCCTTTTCAACGGGCGTGCTTTCGCTGTAGCCGGTTCTCACTTCTATGAATTGTTTGCGACGGCAGCACCGATTGATCGCGGTTTGGTTTCGCGGGATGCGCGGCCTGTATACATGGTCGGTGGTCCGAATCAAATCCTCATCTCTTCTGCTGGCGTGCTTTCGGTATTTGACCTAACTGCCAATACCCTGACAGCAGTTAATGCGTCCCAACTGGCGGGCTCCGTCGCAGGACGCATCGGCTACTTGGATGGATTCTTTGTCGTGCTGTTCAAAGATAGCGGCAAGTTTCAGTATTCATCGCCCGATGATGCGACTACATGGGACCCGCTTAATGCTGCCGTCGTTTCGGTGTTTCCCGATAACGTGCAGAGTTTCGTAGTCAACTATCGCGAGCTTATCTTCATCGGCCTCAAGCAATCGCAAGCCTATTATGACTCAGGCAACCTTTTCACCTTTGACGTTGACCCTAGTGGATTCATCGAGCAGGGAACGTGCGCACCGGACAGCGTGCAGAAGCTGGATAACAGCGTATTTTTCATCTCGGGCAGCGACATGGGACAGGGAATCGTCTACCGGCTGAATGGGTTCTCGCCTATTCGCATCTCTAACCACGCTGTAGAGTTTGCGCTCTCCACTTACCCGAAGATTTCAGACGCCATTGCCTACACCTATGTTGACCAGGGACATAGCTTTTATCACATCTACTTCCCCACGGCGAATAAGAGCTGGCGCTATGACATCGCCACAGGATTCTGGCACGAAGTGGGATTCTGGAATGGCTCCTCCTTCGACGCGCACCGATCGCAGTGCCACGTCTTCGCGTTCGGGCAGCATCTAGTAGGCGATTGGCGCACTGGCTCGATTTACTCTATGAGCATCAATAACGTGCAGGACTTCGGGAACATCATCCGCAGAGTGCGGAAAGCGCCCCACGTTTCTTCTGAAAATGAATGGATATTCCACTATTCGCTCCAAGTTGACTTGGAAGTAGGACTCGGGCCGATGCCGCCCTTGCTCGACGGACAGGGCAAGCCGCGTGACCCGCAAGCAATGCTGCGCTGGAGCGATGATGGCGGGAAAACATGGTCAAACACTTACGCACTCGGGGTAGGGCAGGCAGGACAGTATAAAAAGAGGGTTATCTGGCGAAGGCTCGGACGTTCGCGTGACCGCGTGTATGAGCTTAGCGTGACCGACCCGATTGCTTGGCGCGTGATTGATGCTTACCTGAAGGCTGATCCCGGATTCCAGACGCAGGAACGGTACTCGAAGCAGGTTTTGAAGATTGCTTAATGTATTCCTTGAGTTGTTTCTTGTAGGCTGCAAGGAAAGTTAGATTGAAATCAGGCCAATTATCCCTTTTCACAGATGGATTCTAGCATAAATGCCAGCCAGCGGCGCGATTCCTTTCAAGTTTCCGCCATTCCCAGACAAGACCCCCGCACTAGACAAGAGCACGCAATCGGGGCTCTCGAAGCAGGTAATAGATTGGGTGACGGAAGTAGTCAAGCGGCTCAGCATTCAGATTGCGCAGATTATCGGCCTGTCATTTCAGAACTTCACGCAAGAAACACTGCCGCACCTGACGCAGTCGGATGCAGGTGCACTGATTCACGTAACCGACTTCAACCACGTCTTGCAATGGACAGGAAACGGATGGGAATGGGGCCCGGGAGACTCGGGCGGAGGTTTCATCCAAGCATTCTTGACCGCGCCGGCAGTCGCTGGCTGGCATATCTGCGACGGGTCAACCGTGAAGATGTTGAACGGGGACGGAACGACGAGCTCGGTGACGCTGCCGGATTACACGACAGCAGCCTACCTGAAGTTGGGCAAGATACTAGCGGCGGGCCCGAACGCAGCGAGCGGGCAGACAGACCCAACGGACGTGGGAGCACCAACCGGCGTCGTATCAGCGCCCACTTTTATTGGTACACCGGGAGTGACAGGCATTGAAAGCGCAGACCTCGCCAATGTATCGACTTCCGGTAGCTCAACAGCAGCAGCGCAAGGTCATACCCACAACTTTACGCCACAGGGAACCGTCACAGCACCCACATTTATCGGCAACGATCCTGGTCCTCACACTCACGGGCCTGGGAATCTTGATTTGGAAAATACGACGCTCTTGGCTTACTTCAGGCAATGAAACTTGAAATCACCTCGGAAATCCTCTGTGGAGCATGTAACTGTTGCCTGCTGCGCAAGGGCTCTGGAACCTATCGCTGGATTCAGTGCGTAAACGAACGATGCCCAATGAACGGAAAGAGGTTCCACGTTCCAACTATTGATGTCCAGTACTGCGAAGAGCAGTGAACTTTGAACGCACCCATGACATGGAACTCGTGAAGGACATAGTTACGCGGGATTCCATTTACTGGCGCGTCACGGATGACCTAGCACCAACGCCCGAAAAGTGGAATCCCCTCGATGACGAATCCATGTGGTACGTCACCGCAAAGGAAGAAGCGGCACTCCTCGGCATGTTCATCTTTACGCCGGAAAACTCGATTTCTTGGGCGATTCATCTCTGCCTGCTTCCACTGGCTTATGGCTCGAAAACTCGCTTGGCACTGCGCGAAGTCACCGAGTGGATTTTCAAGAATTCTCGATGCCTGCGGATTGTCGGCTCAGTACCGTCCTACAACCGTGCAGCCGTCAAGTTCGCCAAGGATTCAGGGTGGAAGGCGTACGGAGTGAATGAAAAAAGCTATCTAAAGCACGGAAAGCTATGGGATCAGCACCTATTCGGTATTTCTAAGGACACAGTATGCCAGTCGTTGGCAGCGTAATCAGCGGAATTCTCGGTTCAAGCGCGGCGGGGAATGCAGCCAAGTCGCAAGAACAGGCACAGAAGCAAGCCCAAGCTAATTCACAGCAGAATCAGCAACAGGCCATCGGCGCACAGCAGCAGGCTACTGGCTTCCAGCAGGCTTCTCAGAGTCCTTACACACAAGCAGGAGCGGGGGCTGTAACTCAACTTTCAAACCTTCTAGGCTCTCCGGGAGGTGGTTGGAATCAATCTTTTCAAGCCCCGACTGCGCAGCAAGCCGCAGCGACTCCGGGATACCAATTTCAGCTCCAACAAGGACAGCAGGCGCTTCAGAACTCGGCAGCGGCCCGAGGTGGGTTGCTGTCTGGAGGGACGGCAAAGGCTCTCGATCAGTACTCACAGGGTTTAGCCTCCACTGACTATCAACAGACCTACAATAACGCATTTCAGAACTATCAGCAACAATATCAGCAGTACCAGAATCAAGTGGGCAACCTGCAAAACCTCTCCGGGCTCGGCCAGTCCGCAACGCAGAACTTGACGAACCTCTCGCAAGCTGGAGCACAAAATCAAGGCGCACTCGATTACAACTTCGCAGGCCAGCAGAATCAGGCAATCACCAACTATGGTAATGCGAAGGCATCAGGCTATGTGGGGCAGGCGAATGCATGGCAGAACGCAATAACCGGCGCGAATAACTCAATCATGCAGGGCGTCTCACTCGCAGCACTGGGCGGCGGACAATGAGTTCTATCCCACTGGTCGCCCTGATGGGGTTGTCCAGCACGCATCCTGTTCAGCCCGATAATGCGGTGGAAGATGCGGCGCTAGCGCAGCGTGTTGGCGCGGGGAGGCAGCAGCAGGCGCAATCTGCGGCATTGCAGCCCGGAATACTTGAACAGCAAGGTATTCAAGCGCAACTCGGCCATCAGCTGGTACAGCAAAACGCAAACCAGATGGCAGCGACAGCCGCCACGAACGCAGCTTACAAGAATGCTCTCACGGTAGGTCCGGATGGAGTGCCCAGCATTGACCGCAACAAGGTCATTACAGCTCTGGGACAGAGCGGAGTTGCAGGCAGCGAGATACCGGGAACAATCGAGAATTTTACCAAGATGGATAAGACGATTGCCGATGCCGCGCAATCGAAGGCGAAGGCTCAGCAGGATGAACTTGATTATATGGGTGCCTTTGCAAAAACGGCGATTGATTCCAAGTTTGACCCGAATGTTATGGGTATGCTTTTCTCGCACGCGCAGGCTATCTATCCCAATGAGACAGCACAGCTAAAGCAAACACTCCAGCAGCACCCCGAGGCGGCTCCCCAGCTTTTTCAGGGTATGCTCTCTCAGTCAGGCGCACAGCAAAAGGCATCCACCGAAAAAGAACAGGCGGATGCCCGTCTAGCACAAGCGAATAAGCCCACAGCCGAAACGCTCGCAGTGGCGGCGGCCGGTGGAGATACCAAGGCTAAATCGGCCCTCGATGTTCTCCAGGGCGAGAAGGGCCAAGTTACACCCGCTCTCCAATACACGCAGAACATGGAGAACTACCGTGCCACGCTCGCACGCCAAGCATCAACCGCCAACGAACTTCAGAAACAGGGAATTAGCAATCTTCAGAAACAGAGCGACACCTACAGCGGATTTTTGAACACCTCGCAATCACTGAAGAACTCCTTGGCTGCGGCAACGAACGGCAACGAGATGGCGGCGGCCGTCGCTCCGCTTCAGGGCACGCTATTCATCACCACGGCAGAAGGCGTGAAGCGTATTAACCAGACCGAGCTTGAGAACGTGGCTGGGGCTGGCTCCCTCGCGCAGCGCATCAATGGAGAACTCGGCAAGCAGACCGGAAAAGGCCCACTCTCGCAATCGCTGAAAGACGACATGGCCAAGCTGGTGGACATCTATACCGACTCGAAGTATGCGAACTACCAGAAGCAGGCAGCATATACCCAGAAACTCCACGGGCTAGACCCGAAGGCAACCCCAATTCTAGCTAAGGACGGAAGCATTTCGGGACAACCGCAGGCCGCTCCATCCGCCTCGCAGCCAAAGGCAGGAGCGGTACCAGATGCAGTCAATAAGGCGCTAGCAAATGTAGGCCCTGGCATTCATAAGCTGAGCGATGGTACTTCATGGATGAAAGCACAAGATGGCACAGTTACAAGACAATAGCGGCGGTTTAACCGTGGTGGACAGTCAGCCACTGCCTCAGCAGTCGTTGTCTGTTGTGGATAGCCAGCCACTGCCGCAAGCGCCTTCGGGCGAAATAAAGATGGGACCGCTTGGCGGGAACGCACAAGACGCCGCGATAATGCAGCAGACGCAAAGGGAATATCCAAACGCCACAAGCCCTAGAACCATAGGTTCGGTAGCGGGGAGCTTGATGCTTCCCGGCGCTGCACCGGAGGCGGGCTGGTTGGCACATGCTGCACTTACGAGTTTGGGCGGAGGATTGGGAACGAGTGCGGGGCAGGCGGTGGAAGGTAAAAATCCCCTGGAAACTAAAAATCTCGAAGAGTCTGGAACCAATGCCTTAATGTTCGGACTCACTGACGCCCTATTCGGAGCACTTCCAGCTATAGCGAAATCGAAATTGGGGCGCAGTGTAGTCAATGAATCGGTGGGAGCTACGGGACGTGATGTTACTTATGGTAATCCGGCCAAGGCACTAATGGATGAGGCAATCACATCCCCAATTACTGGCGACATCGAACAGGCGAAGGCAGCCAGAGGTGACTTGCGATTTGCTGGTGGTCGCCTCGGCGCGGTAGCGCAGCGAGTCTCGGAACTTCAGCCGCAATTGAATGCTGCTCTTTCGGCTTCACAAACACCACTCAGGGTCGCAGATATTATTGATAGACCATTGAACGACGCTGCCGACCAAATAATCCGCAACTCGGCAATGACAGTCGAAGAAAAAATGTCCGCTATCTCACAGCTTGGTGGTTTACAGGCTTCTCTACACGAAGGAATTGGGGACACGATTACGCCATTGAAGGCAAATCAACTCAAGGAACTGGTAGGAAGTCGTGTGCGTTGGACTGGAACTAATGCTGTTGGGGATGATGTGAAGCCGGTTTATAAGCAAGTTTATGGGAGCTTAAAGGATGCGGTCAATTCCGCAGTTCCTGATGCCGCACCGCTTAACGAACGCCTGACGAATCTTCATGCTGCGCAAGATGACCTCGTAAGGCTTGCTCGCAATGAGGAAGTCAGTAGAGGTACTGGCGCGATGCGGGGCACAATTGGCACAAGCCTACTAGGAAAAGTTGAATCACAGGCTGGACGTGTATTGCCGGGAGCCGCTTCTGGCAGTGCGGCGGCAAGGAATATAAGGATTCCGCTGGGTTCGCTGCTTAATCCAGATTTACAGGTGGACCACTGAGGGTCTTGCGCAGTTTTTCATTCTGTTTCTTGATTGAGTTTCCAGCCCAACTCGAAATTAGTCCCGCGATTATGAATCCCACGAACCATATAACGAGAAGGGCGAACAGAACGGAAGCAACTAGCGAAATCATTACAGCAAGTCTGCCCCCTTACCGAACCTAAAGCAATACGGAACAAAAAGCGAAACCATGAAACGGCCACTACTAGCTGTAGCGTTGATGTGTATCCCGGCACAAGCCCTTGCGCAAGTGACTGTGCAGCTTTCGCCGGTTGCGCATCAGCAATTCCTCGATAACTCCGGGCGTCCACTCGCGGGCGGATTTGTCTATTCCTACGCAGCGGGCACGAGCACGCCCCAAGCAACCTATGCGGACTCCACGGGCACGATTCAGAACACCAATCCTTTGCAGCTTGACGGCGGCGGCTTCGGGACGATCTGGATTTCCCAGCTGCCTTACAAAATATGCGTTGCGAACTCATCGAACGTCCAGCAGTGGTGCGTGGACAACGTAACTAGCGGCGCAAATCTTCTCGTATTGACGAACCTCTGGACGAATCCACAGACGTGGCAAGCACTCGGTACATTCACTGCGGGCTTGGCTGTAGCAGGAGGACTCACTACCGACACGCTAGTCGCATCGGGCGGCATTGGAGTGGACGGAGCTCCTGCCAGCTTCTCGGGCGGCATCAATGGCAATCCGGGATGGGCACTCGCAGTTTCCAACACAAACCTACTCCAGCTATCACCCGGAGCCGTGCTAATTGCCGGAACTGTGACCGCAACGCAGGGAATCTTCACGGCCCCGATAGGTGTTCCACCGATTCAGGTTGGGAGTTCCACGAACGTCCCGAACTTGAATGCTTCTTTTCTTAGCGGAAATACATTCGATTCGCCTGGGCCTATCGGTGATGCCACTCCGTCTACGGGCGTTTTCACGCAAGTATCTATCCAAAATGCAATCAATGGAGGATGCGTTCAAAGTAATGGCGGCCTTCTTAACGTCCCGATCCCTGGAATTGGTTGCAACAACCCCGCTGTGCAGTCCCTTACTACGAAGGTTCTGCCCGGAAATGTGGACTTGCCAGCGAACACTCTGGCGAACGTAGATTCGCAGACGGTAACCATGCCTGCGGTGGGATGCCCTTGCCGCGTGGTTATTTCCTACACCTACTTCTGGGAGACCGTTTCGGGCTCGGGCGCTGACAATATCAATCTCTATGTTACCGATGGTGCTGGGATTTACGCACCCTCGCAGGGATCGGCTTCCAACGCCGCCACCACTGGCGGATTAAGCGCGACACAAACAACTTCCTCTTATGCAAATTCCGCGAATGTGACCTTCACCGTGAAGGCCGAAGCTGCTCAGCACCAACAGATTGACGCAGCTGGAATCGTAATCGGAACGCTTAAAAGCTACCTCGAACTGAAGGTTGAAACCAGTCTATGAGAATACGTTGGCTGTTGCTTCTGGCTTTATTTCTCATCCCGCTCGAGGCGCAAGCTCAGGGCGTTCGGGTGGGCGACAATCCGCAGGTCACTTCCTCACCTATCTCGGGCGGGCAACTATTTGCTGTCGCCAATGCCAACATCAGCTTCTGCTCGCATCCCGCGAATGCGGTGCCTTGTACCAATAAAGCCACCACCTATACCGACATCACACTCGGAACGCCATGCTCGACCAGCACCCAGATCGTACTCGCGGGCACAAGCACTTGTGTTGCAAACTCTGATGGACTCGGCAACTGGGGCGTGTGGGTAGCGGCGGGGACTTACGATTACACGATTCAGCTTCCGGGCGGCGGAGCAATCGGCCCGTATACGGTAACGCTTTCATCGGGCGGCGGAGGATTTACTGCCGCAACTGACCTCTCTGGAACCAGTACATCGCAGAACGTAATTGGCCTGCACTTCGGCGTGAATGCGATCACGCTTGCAAACTCCGCGCAGACAGGATGCTTGCAAATTAGTGCGGGCGTACTCGGTGGAACAGGGAATCCTTGCATCACCAGCACATCCAATACACCACCGGCTGGAGTTGACACACAGCTTCAGTTCAACAAGAGCAATACGTTCGGAGCATCAACCGGACTAGGGCTTGATAGCAGCACGTCGCCAACCGTCCTCAATATTCCATTCAGTGCCTCTATAAAAGGGCCGCGTCCTTGGGTAGACGTTACTGCATACGGCGCGACTGGCCTTGGCGTGGGACATGATGACACAGCAGCGATCACCGCCGCCATAGCCGCAGCCTGCGCAGCGAATTCGGCTACAGTATTCTTTCCTCCCGCACCGAACTTTTACGCAGTTACGCAGGTTCAGACAGGAACCTCGGCAACTGCTGCCATCTTCCCCATTCCCTGCTCTGGTATTCATCTCTTGGGTGGAAGCTCGGAAGCTGAGAGCCCACAGCTAAGACAGGGGCCTTCAACCGCGATTGTCGTTGTAGTGGGAGCTTCACCGAATCCTGGCCCCGTTTTCTCTGTAATCGGAGAAGTCGGTGTTACCTTCCAGAATTTGACCATTCAAGGCTTCAATGAAGCCATTTACATAGGCGATGCCAATGGCGCTGGCGCAACTTCCAACATCGTCCTCCATGATGTAAACACCTCCGTCAATGGGTTGAGCGGGCGCGGGACGGCAACGCAACCCAACTGTGCGGAAGTATATGGCGGCGGTCTCTGGTACACGGCTACGGGCGGTGGGGCACAGGCCACGGGAACGGGTAACGGGAATGCTATCTGCATCCTGAACGACACTGGCAGCCAACCCCCTGGCATTATCAAAATGAGCGACCGCACCATGGTCAACTGCATTGACGCCAAATCTATCGGGCCACAGACGGGCACGGCGGGCGATTGGGTCTTTTATAATGTGGTTGGAGAAGATTGCAACAATGGCTATTTCGTAATTGACGATGACGGCTCGCATCCATGGCAGAACATCACAGATATAAACATTGAAGGTGGGGGCACTTCGGATGACTCCTATTCTGCCTACTTCACCCTAAATTCAAACGTAACCGTTCAAGACCTCAGAATCTCACAGACTTCCGGGCTGGCTTTCGGAGCGGCGCTGATTAAGAAGCTACAGGGGAGCATATCATTCGGCAGCATCCTGGGTTCGCCTGCGGCTTCTGGAAACGTGGCGATAGACGGAAGCGGCAACACCACCGGCTCTCTCTACATGGAGAACGGATTCGGCTTCGACCTATTTTCAGCCACTACTCAATCTTCCGAAACAGATATTCAACAAAACTCCGTTCCTACGGGTGGCTTCCGGGCGTTTCAGACCGGTAATCCCGCAGCAAGTTCATTCGCCACGGTGAACGCCGATCCTTATCTTGGTTATGGGATGGGACTGTCCACGAACTATGGACCAGAAGTGGCGCTGAAGTCTAGTGCGGCTGGCTCATTTGATGTGACATTCCCCGGAGCTTATGCGCCCACGAATCTTGCAACTTCACCCACCACGGGCGGCAGTATCGCGGCTGGAACCTACTACTATTTCCTGCTTACTTCCACAAGCGGGAATTGCAGCACTGGATTGTCTGTGCCAACCACAGGGATACCTGTCACGCTGTCCGGCGCGAACAATGCAACCACATTGACGTGGACTGACCCTGTTCTTTCTGGCACGGGTGCAATTCAGGGCTATTGCGTCGTGCGGGGCAGTTCATCGCAGGGTCCGCATTGGTCTCAAAATGCCCAATATCACGGTGGCCACTTCGTTACAGGATCGGGCACTACAACTTTCACCGATACTGGCATCGCAGAGTGCTGCTTCCAGAATCACATCCCAATCGGCACATTCTCCGGGGTGCACCGCTTCACATCCACTTCGCTGGGCGTCAACACTTTGTCCCCCGGCACTTATAACCTCAACGTCAATGGAACGGCACTGCATCAGAGCTATATCGACTTCACGGAAATATCCACCCCTGCGAATCCATCCGCAGGATTTCAACGGGTGTGGGCCGATTCAACCCACAGCTTGCTCTGCAAGATTTCTACCGGAGCATCCTGCATCTCGGGTGGTGGCGGTGGTGGGCCGCTGTTTCAGGTGAACGGAACTCCGCTCATCTCCAGCACTACAGTCAATTATCAGAACAGCGCAGCAACGAACGGCCTCACGCTCGGCTTCACAAACCCCAGCGCCGGGAACGTGCAGCTTACTCTCTCAGGCACTTGCACAATCGCAATGGGCTGCACTGGGGCGACTACCGCACCGGCTGCATTCAACGCCCTCGCGCCTTCAACCTTCACGGGTGGCCTCATTGTCGGCAACGGCACAAACCAATATGGCAACTTGGGAATCGGCTCGAACGGAACGGTGCTTACATCGAATGGCTCAACGGCTCTGTGGCAAGCGCCCACCACCATTTCAACCACGGGCTCACCGCTGGCAGCGCAAGGCACATTCTTCAGCGCGGCAAACACTGTGACGGGGAGTGCTAATTGGACATACAGTGCGGGCTCAGGGCACTCCATCGCACAGGGCGCGAACAATACCGATGTTATTTATGGCAATCGCAACACCGACGTTGCCTCCACCGGAAACTTCCTCCACTTCCAAAACGCAGCGAAGAACTCGGACATCTTCAAGGCCGATGTAAACGGCAACCTATCCATCAGCCAGCAGCTCCAGACTGGTACGAGCGCCACGACCCACTTCTTGCAGATTCCGGGTGGTACGCCATCGGGCTGCTCGGCCACTTTCGCGGCATTCACCGCAGATGCTTCGGGCAATGCGATGCTCTGCAATAACGGAGCGGCGGCAGTCTATGTGATGTTCTCGGGTGCAGACCTGAACTCTTCGAGCCAAGTCACGTCAACGCATCTAAGCGGGCCAAGCACAAATACCCTCGTCAAGTCAGTAGGCGGGAACCTCGTCAACAGCACTCTCGTAGACAACGGCACAAACGTAGCGTCCGGCTTAGACATTGACCTTGTGGCGAACGCGGAAACCAATGAATGCGTCAATGATACCGTGACGGGCACCACGAACAACCTGCTCATGAAGCCCACATCTACCGGCTGCATCAAGGCTGGAACTGGAGACATCAACACACAGACTTACATTGTTCAGAGGGGTGGGGCAACTTCAGGTTTCGCCCAGTACGTTTCTGGCGGGCAGGGCCTTTGCACGATGGATGCGAACGGCTCAAACACACGCGGATTCTACGTAATCGCTTCAACCGGAACGGCAGGGCAATGCCATGCGCAATCTGCTGCGCCTTCGGTGGGAATCTGGGTCATTGGGCAAATGATTGCCAATTCCACCAGCGTAGGCGCATCGGCGGCTGTAAACGTAGATGGCTATTTCTATGTGGCAAGCGGAGCGGGCACCGGAACCGTCACCAACATTGCGACCAGCGCACCACTTGGCGGCGGCGCGATCACGACCACCGGAACGCTGACTTGCACAACATGCGTGACAGCATCGGCCCCCGGTGCTGGCGTGGCTCACTTCGCAGGTGCAACGCAGGCCGTAACAAGCTCTGCGGTAGTTGGCGCTGACATGACCAACAACACCGTGACAGCTACTCAGCTTGCCGCGCAATACAGCAAATGGATATGCGAGACGGGTATCGGCGATGGCCTGAACGCTATTCCGGCTGGCACTTACCTCCAGTTCTTCTGCATCAATAAGACGGGCGTAACGGTGACGCTCACCGGACTGCTCTGCTTCACAGACAATGCGGGAACTTCGAGCATGAATGCCGCGAACAATGCGAGCACGGGCCTGCTGACTGGGGCGGTAACCTGCAACAATACCAAGACGGGCGGCGGAAATTCCGGGACGCAATCTGCGACCACAACGCTGGCCTCGAATGATGCAATCTCTTTCACCTTCGTAGCAGACGGAACCTCGAAACAAGCAACATTCACGGTGACCGGAACCTACTAATTGAAACTGTTTAGGCTCTCAAGTGCGGTTCTCGCGCTTCTGATCGCAGGGATAAGCACGCCCGCGCAGATGAATGGTGGGCACCGCAAAATATTCACGGCGGCTGCCGGCCCTAGCGCGTTCGCCTATGTCGCAGGGACCGTTACGGGCTGCGTAACCTTGGGAGCTGGAGCAACCCGCTGCGCCTATAACCTCCACGTCAATCCTACCGCTGGGCATCTTGGCGTTGTATCTGTCGAATGGTCATCTACCACCGCAACCGCCTCTTTTGCCTGCACGAATAATGGCGCATGGACGGCAATCGGCTCACCGAAGGCAGGCGCAGGAGGGCAGGCGGGCAATAGCGGCCAGCTATTCTATATCGCGTCAATGGTGGCAGGGGCGGGGCCAGAACTCTGCACGCTGACGATTAGCTCAACAGTTTCTATCATCCTTTGGGAATATGCCGAGTACTCCTACTCTGGAACTCTCTCAACCCTCAACGGCACGCCTCAATACAGCAATACAGCGGCATCGGGTGGAGTCGCGACAATTAGCGGCCTCACTACTACCGGCTCAGGAAATCTGGTTCTCGCTGCCTGCATAGGTGTTGATTCCACCTGCACGGTTGGGGCCGGGTATACCGCTCGCAATGACACGAATGCCTGTCAGGGTGTTGGTTCCGCTGCGTCTTGCGGAGGCGGCAGCACGGGCCATGACTTCAACGGCGAAACGGGCGGACTGTTAGAGGAAAAGACGGGCGTAGGCGCTGGAGCGCAGACAGCAACATTCGGAACTGGAACGACTGACGCCGTGATCCTGGGATTGGTGGCCTTTTGATAAAGCGATTCGCTCTCATATTTGCAATCTTTGGTTTCTGTTTCACCGCGCATGCGCAATTCTACACAACCACATTTCCCGCCGTAGAGAATCCGATTGCCCAAGGTTCTCCTCCTATCTGGCTAAATGGTGCGCTCAACTGCACACACATGACCAATGTGCAGACCGTGTTGGGCAATGGTGGCGTGCAGATGGCCACTGGCACAACCGTCAACAACACTACTACGTTCAACGATGGGACGGCGATACTTACGGGAACATGGGGCACAACGCAATCTGCAACCGCCGTGGTTCACACCATCAACCAGCCTATCAATGCTGAACAAGAGGAAGTAGAGATACGCCTGCGGTCTTCCTGTTTCGGCAACACTGATAATGGGTATGAACTTGACGCATCGGTGCAAGGGGCCAGTGGTTCTCTTTACTTCGTAATCGTTCGGCATAACGGGCCAGCGGGCAACTTCTGTTTCCTCAATCTGAGTGGGGGGTGCGATGCAGTCTACAATCCTTCCCAGCATGCCATAACGAATGTCCACATTGCGGACGGCGAAACTATCTCGGGCACAGCGACCGGCACGAATCCCACCACGCTAAAGTTCTTCCATCAAGGTACGCTGGTAATGACCCGCACCGATAACGGTTCAGGCGGGGTTAGCTGTACCGGAGCCTGTATCACTGGGCCCTATACGGGTGGCGCTCCCGGCATGGGCTTCTGGAACCTGAACGGCGTGGCGAGCGACTTCCTAAACTACGGCTTCTCTACCTTCACCGCACAAGGGGGAGTTCTCGCGGCTACCTGCAATCAGTCAGATGTGTTTACGGCAATCGGCTCAGTGAATGATGGGGACACGGTACTTATTCCCGATGGGACATGCGATTGGACGAATGGGCTTACCGGGCAGTTTGCGATAAACACTTCCAAGCAAATCCAGATTCTCGCGCAGCACATCAACACGACCGCGCCATTAGTCTATGGCAGCCCGCCAGCGCGAAGCGTCACAATCATCAACGATACCTCCACTATTAACGCATCGACGAATCAGTGGCAAGGGAACTGGTCGAATACGACGGCTTATGTGGTTGGTGACAGGGTTTTGAATAACTTTACAGGTTGTGCTGCTCCTTTCCACTGCGATGGAAATTATTACTTGGCGATCTCACCAAATACCGGCCAGCAACCGCCCAACGCAACCTTTTGGAAGCCTGTAGCTGCACTGATAGGCTTGACTTCAGGGAACAATTTCCATCAGCGCATTGCGGGAATCTATTTCAAAGAAACATCCCAGCCCATTTTGAATGCCATCGCAACTAGCGGGACTGGAACCAAAGAACCATTCCTCGACAATGACACCATAGAAATCGCCCAGCGATTCGGCAATGAGCCGCAAATTTCGGTTCTCGCCATAACCGGAATTGGCGCTTTATCTTGGAACACCTACATTGTGGGGGTCACTACGGCGGGCGTGCCTGCTGGCGAGTGCTGCCCAGGGGGAGCCAGCGTTCATATTGAGTCTCCTTATCCTTGGTATAACGCCGATACACTCGGAATGGCAGACGTAGACGCACTGGGGAATCACGGGAACATAAACGTCTATTTTGAGGACGGAGTGTGGGACAACTTCGGGCAGGGATGGGATTGCGATAACAACTGCCGCTTCGTTGCTCGCCACATGGTTCTAAATGGAATCGCCGCCCAAACCCATGGACTATCCTCCACCACGGGAGGGCGGCAGGTAGAGGATTATAACAATCAAATTGGTAACCCTAAAAATGGACGCAACCTGAGCCGCAGATACAATTGGGACAGGGAGGGCATTTGGTATATCCATGACAATATGGTTGCCTATCAGGATGAAGGTTTCGGCGCAGCCACCCTTCTGGATTCCATCGTTGAGTGCGGGCCGGGTGCGACCTGTGCTAATGATGGCTCCGTTGCCTATCCCCATTTCAAAGTTCCGGGTGGTGAGCAAACCAGTTGGAGTTGCAGCACATGCACAGGCAATCAGAGCACGAGCACCCCAGCCAACCACCCTAGCTATATCTGGAATAATTGCATCTCGGGACATGCGCTGCCCTGTACGGGGGATTCGCATATAGCCGCGAATGGAGGCGCGTCCCCGTTTTTCTTTCAGCTAGGTAGGGACTACTTCGTGGACAGCGGAGCACCAGCGGGCTACACACCATTCACCTACCCGCATCCAGATAGGGCATTGACATTCGGAGGTGGCACCACCTCAGCTCCCGCTAGTCCCGTCACCAGCGATAGCCCGAATCCAATGGCATTCGGAAACGTGACGATTGGGTCACCTAGCACGCAGACGCTGACCATAACGAACGTGGGCATGGCCACGCTGGTAGTCACCGCCAATGGTTTGGGCGATACAACAGTCTGGAGCAAGAACACTTCTACCTGCGTCCCTACCCCGAACGTAGCACCGGGCGGGACTTGCACGATCGGGGTCACATTCAGCCCGACCGCGACGGGACTCAAGACAACCACCCTCTCAATCACCAGCAATGCCCCATCTAGCCCCGACATCATCAACCTAAGCGGTACGGGAGTATCGGGTGCGCAACCGGGCATCAACATCGCCCCCGCATCGCCGTTCAATTACGGCAGCGTAGTCGTCGGGGCTAATTCATCGCAATCATTCACGATCACGAGCACGACTACCGCCGCCCTCGTGATGGGCAGTCCCCCTGCAACCATCTCGGGAACGAACGCGGCAGACTTCGTATTGACGTCCGGATGTACTGCGGGCCAATCTCTAGCGCAATCGCAGACCTGCCTTGAAACTGTGAAGTTCACGCCTTCCGCAACAGGTTCACGCACGGCGCAACTGAACATCTCTGACAATGCGGCCGGCAGCCCACAGATCATCCAGCTTTCGGGCACAGGCACCACGCCGATAGCCTCTGTCTCTCCTGCGGCGGCGGTTTTCAATAACGTGGTAGTCAATCAGACGCCCGCCATTCCAATAATTCTCCAGAATATCGGCTCGGCTCCGCTAAGTGTATCCAGCATCGTTATGAGCGGAGCGACGTTCTCCCAAACGAACAATTGCCCTGCATTATTGGGAGCGGGGGCTTCCTGCACGATCCAGGTAACCTTCGCGCCTACCGTGACCGGCACCGCATCGGGCACGCTGACGATCACAGACAATTCATCCACGGGTTCAACGCAGACAGTACCAGCATCAGGCTCAGGCATCTTGGTTCCCTCAACAATGAGTGGAGTTCAACTTCAAGGAGTACAAGTCCAGTGAGAATAGCTCTAGCAGCATTTTTCGTATTGTTTATCGGCTCAGCAATGCGTGCGCAGAATCCAGCCATAACTCCGGGGGTGATTTCCTCGGCCACGACTGCGACGCACGCGACGTGTCCAACAAACTACCCGAATCTGTGTATCGTGGCGGATGGGGTGTATGTCTGCCAAGGGGCAGGTGCGTCATGCTACGTTCCGGCTGCCGCTGCGGGAGCCATATCGCTGACACTCAACGGTGTGACGAAGACACTGCCTGCATCCTTCACGGTCTCGGCGGCGGCTCCGTCAGTTAGTGCGCCGACAATTTCCGCAAGCTCATCTGCGCCCAGCGCATCAGCGCCAGCAATAACGGCACAGTGAACAGCATTAGCGTCGAAGGTTCGGGAGTGCCAACGGGGTCTGCTGCGCCCCAGCTGACATATTCCGTATCAAATGGCGAGCCGCCAGCGCCGAATATCTTCACCCCATCGCCATCGTAGAAGATTCCAAAACATTGAGCGCCAGTACAGAAAGATATGCCTTCAGGTAGGTCTGCAAACATGAGGAAGTCATCAATGCCGGGAGCGGGGAACAATGGCCCCTGGAAGCTGATGGGATCGCCATTGAATGTGCCGCTAATCGCCGTCTCGACTGGAAAGGTGCCTTGGGCCGGTACGCCCAGATAATTGAAGAAAAACGTGCCCGTCTCGGTTTGGGTGGTCATTGTGGCGGTGAGGTTAAATGGCGTGTCGCACTTCTCGAATCCGAAGCAGACCAGATTGCCGGTGATGTCCCACATTTGAGTATCCGCGTGAGTAGGTACTAGACCTGCAAGTACTAGCACAAAAGTGGCAAACACTTTCACTTTTCAGCCTCCAGTTGCGCCGATTAGGGCGCTTTGGAATATCCAGTGCACGTAACTAGCCAATTAACCGGGAGCCTCGATGGACTGGTCTAGGTTATTAGAGACGGTAGCGACCACCACCGTGCCCATCCTTCTGTATATGTGGGCCAATCGCTCTAGGGCCAAGAGGGAAGCCGAGAAGAAAGCCGTGGCTGTTCAAGACACATTGGAAAATACCTCTAGGGACTTAGAAAGGAAACAAGACGAGCGACACCGACAGAATCAAGAAGCCCTCGGTGAAATCAATAGCAAACTGACCTATTTTCCGCCCCACATCCACCTGGAATCTGAAGGCCCCCTAGAAGCCAAGGGCATTCGATATGTCCCCAAAAGGAATGGCAGATGAAAGTTCAAATCCTAGCCCTTGTTTCTTCTTTCATAGCTGGAGGGGGACTCGTCAAGCTCTTGGTCTATGTATCCAAGGCGCTGCCTCCCCTGAAGTCTGACGCGGGATGGTGGAGGCAATTATTTTACAACCTGATTAAGAACACCAGCGGCCTCGACCCGAGCGCCACAATTATCAATCCGCCTGCAAAATAGTGCACCCCAAGGCGATAGAACTAGCCCACGCAATAGCAGCCGCAGAGGGATTCTTTGTCCCGAATAGCTTGCCAGCGCGTTGCCACAATCCAGGCGACCTTGAAATGGGCGATGTAGGTGGCGGAGTAGACCACGAGAAGACCATTTTCCCCGATGATGCAGCGGGATGGCTTGCGCTCCAGCACCAATGCGATTTGATGCTTACCGGCCATTCGCACGTTTACAAACTAACTGACCGAATCATTGACGTGGCCTGCAAGTATACGGGGAACGATTCGCCTGTTACGTGGGCCGCAACCGTAGCGCAAAAGCTCGGCGTGTCGGCGGCTACAAAGCTGAGTGAATTACTTGATACGTGACAGGTTGAGGCTGCGCATTCGATCCGATTCGAACGGATGGGTGGGGTGCCTAAAACGCCCCTCGGCGGCTGCTGTAGCCCCACTCTAGCCGGGTCAGGCTTTGACCTCTCGCCCACAAATGCGCAACGGAATGCATTCTAGCACAAATCCGTGAGAACCGGCACAGCTTGGGCTCGCCGTTCAATCGCAGGCGCACGAGCCAAGGTGAATGACGGCATCCCGCCATGCTTCTACTGCACAAACCTTTCGACGTGCGAATCGGGCGGCAAGTCCGTATGCGACAAGCACGCGAAGATCACCAATGCACCAATCTATCCGTTAAGGAGATGTGATGAGAAATAGAAAACTTCTTTTGCTACTCCCCGTCCTGCTCTTGGCCGGGTGTATCAGCGCCGCAACGATTGCTTCTTACCTGCCAATCTTTGAGACTGCGGTGAATGGCGTTATCGCTCTCGTGAAGCCTGCGGCATCGCCCGCGATACAGGCCGATGAAGCGAAGGTGAATGTGGCCGTGACTGACCTCGTGGCCGCAATCAACAACATTCAGGGCTCGACTACGGTATCGGCAGCACTCTCAGACGTGGAATCCGCTGCAACTCAACTCGAAAGCGATTTGGGCGTCTCGACCAACAAGGACGTGCAGCTCGCTACGGCGATCCTTGACCTCGCCATCGGAACCTATCAGGCGATTATCCAAGCGCACATGCAATCCCTGCCGAAGTCGGCCATGAACGCCGAGCCCGTGCTGTGGGCATCATATCCGCCCCAAGTAAAGGCGGGGATGCGGGTGCGTCCCGCAGCGAAGTCTGTCGGCGATTTCAAGAGGCAGTTCAACAAACTCGTCAAGGATGGCGGACACCCGGAGATGCAGATGAAGCTCTCGATGGGCGAGAAGCTACACGTTCGATGAGCGCGGCGGCTATAGCGGCCCTCATTGAACTGGCAAGTAAACTCGAACCGCCCATCGCAGCAGCCATTGTTGCGCTCGTACATTCCATCCATAACAAGAAGAATCCAGTGAAGGCCGCACAGAAGGCTCAAGTAGTGGTGGATGCGGAGCCGTACTCGACGGACTTGGAGAACTAGCGATGTTCGACAAGACGGTAACTATCGCCAGCACGGACGGCTCAATCAAACTAATCATCACGGCGGGCACGGAGGGGCTTAAAACCCTGATGCTGCGCACGCCCAATTCACTGAGCGTCGTTACACCCCAAGAAGCGATGGACTGGCTGAAAAGGGGATTGGAAGCCAAATGAATTGGTTTCGAGACAAAGACTTTGAATTCGAGGTTCTAACTAGACTAAGGAGAATAGACATGAGCGTAGCTTCAGCAGCACAGGCATTGGCAGACCTTCAGGCAGAACAGGCAGCAATCTCGGCTTCGGTAGGAGTGGCAATCGCAGACCTGCAAGCACTCGCGGCCAAGATTGCGGCTGGCAGTGGCGTTGACCCGGCAGCGGTGGAGGCGGTAGTTACAGCACTCAAGTCCTCACAGGCAGCCCTTGATGCAGCGAGTGCAGCGGCCGTACCGCCTGCATCACCAGCACCCGCAGCTTCGCCGGCAAAATAAAACAGCGCGAGGGCAACCAGCCGCCCTCACATGACGACCCCAGCCCAGCAGAAGCTGTACGACAACTCCCCTAGGGGCATTGCTCGGCGTAGGCGTTATCAGCATTCGCAGGTACACCGCGATACCGTCCGCCGATACCTAGCCAGCCCGCATGGTCGTCTCCTCAGAAAACTGATTGAGCAAAACCCTGCCCGCTTGATGCAAAAGCGGATTAACGCTCAGGAATGGAGGAGGCGACAAGGTGGGAATTGAGACAGCGTTTATTGTGGGAGACGTTCAGGCCCCATGTTACGACGCGAGCGCCTGGGAAGTGGCAATGCAAATTGGTGCCGACCTCAGGCCCGATGTGGCCGGCGTCAACGGTGATCTCATTGAGTTCCGCAACCTCTCGATGCGCTATGCCGCCCGCGTGGATGACAAGTGGGGAGCAAGCGCCCACGATGAACTGAAGTCCGCACAGGGGCTGCTGGCCGAGTTTATGAAGCGCGTCCGGCCTAAGAAGCGAGCATTCTTCAACGAAGGCAACCATGAGTGGCGTCTATTCCGCGTCATTAGCAGTAGCCCGCAAGCCCTTCAAATGCTCAACCTGAGCGAAGGCGTAAAGAGGGAACTGGGCGTTCAGGCGCTACTGGGCCTCGAACGCATGGGCATCCACTACTCTGGCCCATACCCGAACGGCACATGGCTATTCAATCGCAAGCCCGAAAACAACGTATTCGTCCACCACTCCTACACCACGCGCAAGAAGGCAGGCTATCAGGCGCACCACGAAATAGACACGCGGCTATGCAGCACAATCACAGGGCACGGAGAGAGGTTGGCATGTGTATGGCGTCGAGGGTTGGAGCGAAAGATGTTTGCGGTCGAAGGGGGCAACCTCTCAATCTTAGGCGAGCCGAAGAAGGGCGCGGACATCTATACTTCAGTTCCGTTCAATGCGCCAGAGTTCCTCGATCGGCAACAGGGCGTCGTGGTGGTCTATCTCGATGGAAACGACCTGTATCCCGTCTGTGTGCCGATTCACAATGGGAGAGCCGTTTTCAACGGTAAGGCGTACCGAGCATGAAACGAAAGCCAAAGTATAAGGTAGGGCAACCGATTTTCTGGGGCAACGGCGTATATCAACTGTTTTTTATTAAGGCAGTCAACCCGTTACACTGCCCAGACGGAGGCTTCTCTTACAGGCTGTCAAAGATACATCCGGCCTTCAAGGAGTTCACTTCCGGCAACAGAGACTGGTTCGGAAAGGCTGAGCACGTTTCCGAAGATGTCTTACAGTCCATCGCCGCTTGCATGAAAACGTGCAAATAACAGAATTTGCATCCAGGCGTGCAAATTATAGCTTTACGAAGATTGCGTGCCCATTCAGGTTGTGCAGGAAAAGCAGGCTTCTGTCTCCTCGCAGCTCATTGCAAAGCGTGGTGACGCCCTCACAGCCTGAGAAGCCGTAGTCGTCAAATACCATCACGCCGCCGCGCACGAGCCGAGGCAGCGTCCAGAGCACGATGTCTCGCGTTGATTCGTAGGCGTCCACATCGCAGTGCAGCATGGCGATAGGTTCGAGTACTCGAGTGCCTGTTTCGTCTGGGAACACCCCCTCGAGCACTATAGCTTGCAACCCGAGGGACTCGAGCAGCTCGAGCACCGCCCCCTTCGAGGTATCCGCATGTTCGCCGCCCTTATAGCGCGTGTCCTGCGAGCCTGCCTTCACCACCCCGGTAAATGTGTCAGCCAGGTAGACCCTTCGCCCCTCATTCGCCGCTGCCAAGATCGCCCCTGTTCCGCCCCGCCAAACACCCACTTCCAAGATAGCCCCTTCCGGCAGCTGCTTTGCCAGCGTCCACAACTCATAGCAGCGGTAGATGTCTACCAGCGTATGCGACTTCACATCTTCGTACACGTCCATGAAGCGGTCATCGGAGAGCCACGGACTATAGGTTGCAGTGGGCGCGATGCGGGAATGGATGATGCCCGGCACTGTGAAACTGTTTTCCGCTGGAGGAGAAACTTTGCTCTTGAACCAGCGGGCATGACGCAAAGGAAAGCCTTTAAGTAGGTTAGTTGCGGCCATGACGATTCACCTGCACGTAAACTTCCTAATAATATAGTGTGCGATTATCGGTAGACCTATTGACAATCTCGGACGCTACTATTATTATCCCCGCCATGCAATCATCCATGAAGAACCTAACCTGTCAGAAATGCGGGGCGTCATGGACTCCCCGCAAGGCCGACCCCGTGCAGTGCCCTCGTTGCAAATCCGTCAACTGGAAGAAGGCAGCCTAACGTGAAAGAAAACACCCCACTTCTAACGAGTGCGCCCAATCAATCTCCACTAATGAATACTAAACAAACAAGTTACGAACTTAACATAACCAGCGAATGGGGTAGCAATCACCAGTTTCGGAGGGCCGCCGTGGACAGGAAATCCAGGCCAGCGGGCGCAAGGGAAACTAATCCTGAGCGAACTGGGGAAAACCCACCCTCCGAAGCCAAAATTCAGGCTGATTTCCTGAATTGTGTTGGTAGGGCATCTTCCAGGTTGGAACCGACTTTCTGCAATATCTCGGTGCGGTGCTCACGTATCCACGCGGCCACGCCAGCTTCAATCCGCTGGTCGTCGGCCTCTTCCCGCATGGCCTTGGCTTCTTTCTCCAAGATGGCTGCTTTGTTGAGCCGAGCTGTTTCAAAATGTAACAACTGCTCGTCGGACACACCCATAAGCCAGCTTATTGGAATCACGGATTCCCCCGAGTTACTTGCCTCTGTTCGGAAGCAACCGGCGACGAGGCTTTCCAGTTTGCCCGGAGCGAAAGGTCTTCCCAGCAGAGAAGAGGGCAGTTACCAGCACGTCTACTACTCGTTGTTAACGCAGTTGTCAAGTTACAGTACCAGTTTTTCTCGGTACTTCCTATTGGGGGTGCGCTCATGGGAATCCACAAAAAGGTTTGTTCCATTCGGTTCGGGTCTGACGACCTGCGAAGGGTGTGGGAGTTGAAGGACGCTTTTGACCCTATGTGGGAGACGTTCTCGGAGGCTGTTTTGGGAAGCCTGAAGATGCTGCATTCACAGGTCGTCACGCCCGAGATTATGGACGCTCTCGGAGACACACTACAACGCTTACAGAGTAAGACTTCGTATGACGCGAAATTCGCGGATAACGCCCAACGTGCCGCGAAGCCTGGGCCGCACAAGCTACCGTCTCTGGGTGAGGCTGGGGAGCGGCGGCCTGGGTCTACTTACTTTACGGCCAGTGCGGGATCGGCGAACCTTCGAACAGGTCGTCTTCGTATCGCATCGCAGGTCTCCTTTCTTGGGTTTGCAAGGTACACCCAGCTTCGAAGTATACGCCTCGACAGCTATAGCAACCGGGAGCGTGTGGCGTGAGTGACCACCAAATTCTAATTGTGCTCTTGTTTGCAGCCTTTCTTAACGTTTGGGTATCGGGCTGGATAATGTGGGACACGATACAAATTCGCAGGGGTTTGAAGTGAGAAACCTCAACAATTACGCAGCAATGTGCGCTCTCGGCTGGCTGATTGTCGCAACACTCAAGCAGGCACCGGGGCGCATTCACTGGACAGTTATCGGGTATCTCGTTTCACAAATACTGTTCATCGGCTCAACGCAGTGGGCGTGCTGGAGAATCGGCAGGCTTGCGCCCGACACTGACGAATACAAGCTGTTTTACGGCCTCGCAGCCATCCTGCCTATCGTGTTCATGGTGGCGATTGCAGGGCGGCATTCGATGGAGCATGGGAGGTTTTATGGGGTGGTTTCTATCGCCGTGTGTGGGCTGTTTTCTATTTGGTTGGATATGCTGCTCGGCTCTTATACTCGCCGTGTATTTCATCTTGATTCGCTAACCCCCGTAATCCGCAACCACTTCATCCTTGCCTCCGTGCTGCTTGCGGCAGGTTGCGCAACGCTTCTCTCTCTGGCTGCACCTTCTGGCGACATTGAGTGCGCAATAAGGGTAGGGCTTGGCCTGCTGTGGACACTCGATGGCGCTTACCGATTTGCTTACGCGATCTCGATGGTTCAGCCGCACCTTCGCACCGTTGCGCGATTTGACTGGGTGCCAATCGCACTCGCTTTGGTTATGGCTGTGGGGCTCGCGCACAAGCTGAATAGCTCGCAGCGGGAACTCTCGCGGCAAGCACTACCGGATTTGCAGGTGATGGAGCAAGTAGTGGAGGAGCCGATTTATGAATGACCAACGCTGCCCGTGGTGCGGTGCTCAAGATTACACGCCGGGAGTTCAATGCCGCAGATGCACGTTCACGGAGGATGTTACGAAGAGAAAGCCTTCACCAGAAACACCGAGAGGGGCCGATTGCCTTCCCCATAAGAGCGAAACGGCCCCTCAGGAGGTTGGGTTTGCTAGCGACCAACGAGATGTAGCTCAGCCCGTGGCAGCTATAGCGTCCGGGAAGATGGGCGCATTCATGTACCTGCGGCAAGTGGAGAACGAGCCAGAGGGGATGTATCTGGTTCTGGATTTCACCAATAAGACGCATCGCTGGCTAACCCCTGAGCAGTATCTCGAATTCTCGCAGCCACAGCTTGAATTACTCGAATCTCTCAACCAACCCCCGCTCCCATCGTGGAGGAAGTCATGATTGGCCTACGCATTCTCGAATGGCTCTCCAGCGAAGCGCCAGATCGCAACGCACAGCTAACCGTCGTGCCTGTCTATGTGGGCTTTGACGCCTCCTGGGAACCAGGGTACTGCGGATGCGAGGACTGCAAGCCGATTGTAGGGCACGGAAGGACTGAGGAAGAAGCGATTCAGGATTATTGGTCGCGATGGAGCGAAAGATGAAGTCTTTTAGGTTTGCGCAGTTCTACGTCGCTTATAGCCTAGCGGGTCTTCTGCTAAGCGGCTGTCAGAACAAACAAAAGTGTCCGGACTATACAAAGATTAAGCCGGAGCCAAAGATAATCCTCAATCCTCCGGGATGTCCTGGATGGACTGCTCCCGAGGCCGAAATTGAGGGGCCTGGTACAGACCCAAACATAATTGTCAGCTATGGTCCTTTTCCAGCTCCAGCATGGCCTAAGCATTCAGGTGAAATCTGCAAGGCAATAGATTGGGGTAAAGACCTCTGTTGGCATCCAGCCGAGGAGAAGTAACCATGCCTGTCGAAACGAAAGCAACGGAGCAGACAGCGTACTGCTGCGACCCCATCAGAATTGCCGCTTCCGAATACGTCACCTGTGATGCTGTGCGAGAGCGCCGTGAGTCGGGCTGGGACCACAGAGTTGCATTCTTCGTGGGCTGCGTCATCGGGTTTGGGATTGTGTGCGGGTTTCTTCTGCTGTTTGCGAGGGCCATGTGAGCATTTTCACCAAGAAGAAAGACCGCGTAACAGTGTTGGTTGACGACCTTATGGCCATCGAGCGGGAAAGGCGTCAATGGTGCATTGCGCAAGCCTGTTGCCTAGATGAGACGCGCTCGGAAAACATAATCGCCACAGCAGAGAAAATCTATGAATACGTCTGGGGAGCACACACGTGAACTTTGAAGACCAACACAGCAAATGTGAATGTCATGAATGTACTCAGGCTCGGTGGAATATGAGCATTCAAAAGCAGTGGGCTCAACTCGGGGAATCTCATTTCTACCGTGGTGACGGGGTAGAGATGTTCCCTGAATTTGTAGGCACCAGAGGAAGCGTCGCTATGCCTGTCGAGGAGCCCAAACAGGAGGCAGAGGACGCTGCAAAACCGTGACTACTGACGAGATGCGAATGCTATGGAAGCGGATGGACATGGCAAGGCAGCGCAAGAAGGCAGAGCGGCGCATAGAGGTAATCACGTTCCTGCTGGCCTGCCTGCTGATTGCGGCAGTGGCCTGGGCGGCGGGTAGTAAGTGAGTGGGACTGCTCCTCATTATCGCGTGGCTGTGCGATGGGATTAAGGGCTGGTGGTTTCTTGGCCTGCTCCTGTTTTACATCTTTGTGCACTCGTGCGAAACGAAGGAATCGGAGGAGTGAGCCGTAACGATTCATCTGGCCTCCCTAGAGCCAGGCGGAAGGGTGGCGAGCTGAGCCGTTTTAAAGGAGGCCAAGTGTTTGCAGCAATACTGAAGGGTTCTAGCTTAGCCCGTGAGGGGCATAGCGGCAAGGAGGATGTAGTGGGCTACTTCTCTAACGGAAGTGAAGGCGCTGATTATGAGGCTCGGTACTGCTCTAAGTGCGTGCACATCAACGGGCCAGACGGAAAGAGCGGATGCGCGGTCTGGCTCTTGCATTTGATTAGCAACTACGAAGATTGCAACAACGCCAAAAGCCCGCTGCATGTGCTGATTCCGCTTTCGAAGAACGGTCTGTACAACGAACAATGCTCAATGTTTCACAAGGGCAAAGCTAGGAAGGAGTCGTAGCCATGCCTACCTCGGAGCCCAAACGAGAGATACGGGACGCTGCAAAGCAGGCAGATGACATGTTCAAGCTGTTGGAACTCGTGGAGAACCACCAAATGCCTAGGGGCGCGAAGCGGGACAAGACGGTAACGCAGAACCTACAAGAGGCAGGAATACTTGAGGATAACCGCTCATTCATTTCGCTAGACGGGCACTTATTCCTGGAGGGTCAAGACAAGGCCAAGGTGCGCCCACTGGTATTCGCACGCTACCACAACAAGTGCGTGGTCTGTCACACGTTCCTGCATCCCGATGCGGCGGCTTGGATGCCATGGTGCGGCGCATGGCACCACGTCAAGAACTGCGATTGCGTGGGCTGCTCAGAGTTGCGCTGCGATACCACCACGGGCCGGAAGTGCCATGCGCACAGGACAGAAGGATTCGAGCGGGAACATGTCACGAAGTTTGTAACGGTAGATGAACCTGATAAGGGGTTCGATGAACCAACAAGAGATTAACCACGATGGGAGCCCGTCGAGCCGCTAGAACCGGCTCAATTACTTCCGGGGGATTCCTGGGGGCTCCCACACCAACTTAGGAGGAGAGTATGGCGATTATTGCGAGACAAGAAAAGAGCAATTTCACTCCCACGCCTAAAGGTTTGTGGCCCGGGGTGTGTTGTGACGTGGTGGATTTGGGCATTGTTCCTGGCGAATGGGGGCCTAAGCACAAGATTCAGATTAAGTGGCTGGTGGAAGCTAAGCCGCCTCGAATCGACGGCAAGCCCTACATGGTCTCAAAGAAATACACGCTTTCCCTCCATGAGAAAGCAAACCTGCGAATCATGCTCGAAACGTGGGGGCAGAAGGAGATGACCCCCAAGCAGCTTGAGGAGTTCGACGTTGAGGGTGTTGTAGGAACTCCATGTCAGATTCAGGTTGCAGAGGGCATCGGGGACGACGGCCCTTTCTCATTTCCACAGGTTGTCCTGAAGGCGAATGGTGCCAAGCGCATCGAGATTCCCAAGGAATATGTGCGCGTTAAAGACCGCCCGGATTACAAGCAGCCAGCGGTAGCAGCGACAGAAGAACCGGAGTATGTAGAAGACACCAAATACCAAGCGACAGACGACGATTGCCCATTCTAATGAAACGCACAGAGACACATCGCGGCCGGTTCTACGACGCCAACGGCAAGAAGTACCCCAGCGTCACGACCATCTTGAGTTGTATCTCAAAACCAGCGCTCATGTACTGGGGCGCGAAAGTCGAGCGGGAGATGGTCATCGATCAGGCGGGCACTTTCTACGAGCAGTTAATGCAGGCTTACATGAAAGTGCCATCAGCGTTCTTGCCCGTTAGCAAGCTTGGATTCGTCACCCAACTGGCCCAGAGAATCGGCAAAGAGCAGGCGAGCAAGAAGCTGCTGGAGAAGGCAGGAGACATAGGCTCACAAGCCCACCAGCGCATTGAATGGCTGCTGCGGGGCGAACTGTGCCAGAAAGTCGGCTACGAACCACCGATAGGACCGGAAGCGCAAATAGCTGTAGATGCATGGCAGCAGTGGCGCAAGAAGGTTAATTTCAGGCCGTTGGCAGTAGAAAGCATGGTGGTGAGTCATGTCCATGGATTTGCTGGGACTCAGGATTGCCTCTCCGCTGAAATTGATGGCGTAGTGACGCAGTGCGACTGGAAGACAGGCAAAGCGGTCTATTACGAAGCCCACTTGCAGAATGCGGCTTACAGGGTAGCTGTGCGGGAGATGGGGATTGCCGATCCCAAGGCTGGGCTGATTCTACGGTTGCCAAAGACCAAAGAAGAACCTGGCTTTGAGGCTGCGCCAGCACGTGACGAGCAGCAATGCTTTGAAGTGTTTCTAGCGGCGAAGAAGCTGTGGACGGATATGCAGGAGACAGACCGATGGCTCAAAGAGCAGGACGAGAAGATGGAAGACTTGTTGAAGGAATCCATCGCGCAAATCCGTGCAACAGCGTGATGCGGCGGGTGGGAATCGAGGCACGCAAACTGGGCCTACCACGCATCATCACGCCTAACAGGGTAAGGAAGCCCTAGTGGACGACAACAAACTACAGCGCATGGAAGTGCTGCGCATCATGGCGGACGGCGAATGGCACACCCTGCCACAGCTATCCTCTGCGCTGGGGAACCGCTACATGATCACATCGCTGTCTGCGCGGCTGCGTGATTTCAGGAAAGAGCAGTATGGCAGGTACAGAGTGGAGCGCCGGCTAGTTATAGGTTCAGAGAGGCTCTATGAGTACCGCTTGCTGCCGCCTACGAGCAACCAAGACGCTATGCCTCCCGAGGAGCCCGATGCCACGCTAAACGCGGACGCTGCAAGCCAGGAGGAGTTATTCCAGTGACCAGCAAAACGGATCAACGCATTCGAGGGGAGGATGCGACGCCACGCACGCCCCTGCGCGAAGCGCACACGATGGCTGAAAAGGTTGTCGCTGACTACAACATCCAGTTTATCTCCAAGGATGAACGACGCCCGGAGAGCCAGGACATGTGCTCATGGCCCGAGGCTTACGATTTTTGCTCGCAACACATTCTTCTTTCGATGAGCACAGAGAACATTTGCCAATGCAAGATTTGTAAGGCCATTAGAGAAGTTTTGGCGGGCCGCTTGGCCGCGAGGGAGGATGTAGATGGCGCTCGTAAAACAAGAACACTGGCAACTTGCAACGGCCATAGTAAATGACTCCCGATTCAACGGTGGGGATGCGGTTTTACTGGTAGCGCGGGCAATCGCAGACGCCGAAGAACGTGGGCGTCTCATCTCTAGAGATGTAACCACAAAGGTTCAGTAGCCATGAGCGCTAAACGCCGAGTTAAATACAAATGCCCGATGTGCGCATTTAAGCATCGCGATGGCTGCGAAATGATAGTCCACATCATGAAAGACCATCCCGTTCCAGCGTGGCGCAAATGAGCATTAAGAGTACAGGCATGGGAGCCTATGAAGTGCGGTGTCCAAGGTGCCGCGAGGAGTATGCAATCACGCTGTACCCGGAATATTGCGCGATGTGCGGTGAGCTTCTGCAAAAGACCAAAACCAAGGGCAGCAAATGAGTCATAGCGAAACGGCAATACTTTGGGCCTGCATCGGCTTATTCCTGTGTGGCTGGCTAGCAGGATATTTCACGGGGATTTGTAAACTTGGGCGGGCGGAGACGCAGGGAAAGAGGAATGGGCGGTGATCGAGAGAGGCGTTCAGCTGGGTTATGCCTGTCCCGTGAAATTCGGGCGAAACACCCCAGATCGCTGTGCAGTCAGAAGGGTCGAAATTCCGGGCAACGGGCCGCTAGTTGATGTGGCACTCAGGGGTAAATTTTATCTCTCGTTTTAACCATTACGTCCCGGTCTTACATGCAGAGCCCGAAAGGGCTATTTACTAAGATTCGCTCTGGCTGTCGTAAGTGGCAGGTAATTCTAACTGCATAAGGGAATTGGTGTACTTGGAGGAAACATGTCACCTGAACTAGAAGGAAGGTTCCTGCAATTTTGGGAGCGTTATCCTAAGAAAAAGGCCCGCATAGCTGCATTAAGGGCATGGTCTAAGCTCAGTCCTAGCGAGGGCGAGTGCTCAAGCATTATGGCTGGAGTTCGGCGCTATATGCTCTCGGGAGAATGGAGCAACCCACAATTTATACCTCATCCTGCCACATTCTTGAATGGTCGGCGCTGGGAAGATGAAATCGGGCAAGGGGCGCACGAGGTGGTGACTCCACAACCACGATTCTGTGCTATCTGCGGGCGCACTGGCTCTTGGCACTCAAACGAACTCAAGCATGGCCGGCCAGTTGGTCACACATTCGTGGAGGCGATTGCATCGTGAAAGAGCGTGACCTGCAGAAGCTAATTCTAGACTGGCTGGCCCTTCACCGCATATTCCACTGGCGCAATAACACGGGCGCGATGTTCGGGGAGCACAAGGGAAAGATGTGGGCGGTGAGATTTGGTAAGCCCGGAGCGCCAGACATTTTCGCGATGCGCCCAACATGCGACCCGGCCTACGGTGCCGAAATGTATGGAATCGAGGTCAAGGGCGAAGATGGCGAACAGTCCGAGGATCAGAAGAAATTCCAGGAAGATTTCACCCGTGCGGGAGGGGAGTACATATTGGCGCGATGCCTTGAAGATGTGACGAAGGAGATAGGGTAGCTAAAGGAGAAGGCGGCATGAGTAAAGATGCTCGAATAATTGTGCTAGCAATTGCTTTTACGCTCTCGGGACTTGCCGTAGGTTATGAAGAAGGAAAGAAGGTTTCCGATAAGTGGTGCGCGGCCCATGCACGTCAAATCTTAGGGTTATCAGCCGATACGAATATCAAATACATTCCGGCAGGATACTGCCTAGCTTATGTGCAATCAGAAAGGGTTGCTGGGACGGTCGTAGGAATGTGGGTTCCCTGCAAGGAATGGCCCAAGTAACCATGCCTGCCACAAAAGCCCAATCGAAGCAGAAGCGGACGCGGACGCTGCAACCCAAGCAGTGCGCAGGCTGCTATAAGAAATGCCAAGAGCTATTGGATATGGCCGTAGCGAATGAAAAGCTGGAATTTGAGTGCGATGTGATGATGAGCATAATGGATGAAGCGCTGTGGAAGACCATTCTTCGCTATACGCTCCTAGCGGGATGGCACAACTTCATGGTTGGTGAGCATGTTGAGGAGCGCCAGGAGTTTGAGCGGTTATTGCAAGACATTCAGTTAATCCAGTCCGGCTGCACACGCGAACTGGGTGGCTCAGTATGGATACGCGGAGAGCAGCTTGCCGAATGCCTAAATCGGTACACAAACTGGAGGGCGAAGTGAGCGACAGGATACAGCTTATCAAGGTGGTTTTGTACTCAGCGGTTGGAGGGTTTCATTTGGGTGGGATGAATTGTCTAATTAGCAGGCCGCTAGCAATTCTAATCGCCATAATGTGCTTTGGCTTGGTGGTCCTCAAGGTCTCGCGTTTGTGGGGTGAGCTAGCCGGATGATCTGCTCAAAGTGCCATGCCCCAACTAAGATACGCGACACTGCGACCTATTTTTCTAAGACTGGACATTCCCGCACGTACCGAACGAGAGTATGCCTAAATCCGAAATGCCTATACGAGCAGCGCACCGTAGAAGTGCCCACTCAACAATTTATGGCTGATCAGCGCCCCACCTCTTGACACGAATCGAATCTAAAGCGAAACTGCGCATAGACCAAGCTGCACCTCTAGGGGCGGTGAGTTTACCCGCCCTTACTATCCCGGCTCACCAGGGGATAATCTGGTGTACCAGCCTAGTTGAAAGATAACTCACGTCTTTGCGTTCTTCCTGCCGGCACCAGCGCAACCAGTAACGACACTTGCCAATCGCTTCCCGCCCATAGCCACCTAGCAGCGCACAAGGTATTCAATTCGGACGGCCGAATCTCGCGCATCCGAGGCACAAACTTCTACAGGCGCAGCCCTTCAGCTAACTGCCATTCAGCTTGGCATGTCGCGCAATCCGGTGAATATGGCCCACTTGTGATGCAAATGGAATCAGCATGAGAGTCGAAAGGCGGCAATGGAAAAGTGCAAATCTTAACTGGACATTCCGCCGCAATAATGGCCCGCATCTTATTGTAAGGCGAACAGATAAGTGAGCAACCGCACCATCCGTTCCATCCTAGAAAACGGCCCCGAGATGCACAGCCTACCCTCCTCCGCAGACCTTGACGCAGTAGCCGAAGAGGAGCGGATTAAGCGCGAGACAGCCAAGACAACCCAAATTATGCGCCATGCACGTAAGCGCGGCGAGGGCTATCAGAAGTGGGCGCGTTTAGGGGCTATGCGGTGAGGGTGCTCTACTGTTGAGCTATATGGGAGTTGCACGCTTTGTTGACCTAGGAAGCGCTTCCCAAGGAGCGAGTTGCACGCCCGTCTCCCCTCCGATTCGGCACTATATCATATGAGCTATCAGAAACTAGCTGGAAACAGCAACCAACACCTCGAACGTGTACCTCCTCAGCTCAGACCCTACGCATGGCCAGCAGGTGTGTCCGGCAATCCCGAAGGGCGTCCACCTAAGTCCTTGCTTCAACGCCGTTTAGAGGAAGAATTAAACAATCCCGAGACAGTCGAGAATATTGTCAAGGCAGCAGTGGCCTCCATGCAGAGCTCCAAGGGAATGGCTGGCGTGATAGAGCGGCGCAACATTCAGGAGCGCGTAGACGCGCCTATTAAGCAGGAACTGGCAATCAGCGGTGAGCTTTCAATCTCCCTGGCCGAAGCGATCGCAAAACGCAGGCAGCAGGAAGGCGAATAATGAAGAAACTATGCCAACGCAAGGCGTGCAAGCTAGACAGGCAGCGTTTTTATAACGCACAAAATAAGCTTATGGAAACAGAGCAGAAGTTAGCCGACATAACGCGGGCATTCATGAATGAGCGCAATGAGCGCGAGATTATCGAAGCCGCAATGGTTCCCGAGGTCATGGCCGAAGGCATTGAGAAGTGGCTAGCCGTATCGTAACCCCTGAAAATGCGGAAGCTGAACTCAGGTACGACATTGGCGGATTCTCTCGTAGGCCGCTGGAATATGCTCGATATGCGTACTGGACAGCGCAGGAACTACGAGACGGTTCAGGACCAAGAATCTGGCAAGCGAATATTCTCCAGGCTCTTGGGGACCATCTCTGTGACCCAACAACACGCTTCACACCATGCCAAATTGCAGTCTCTTCCGGTCACGACATTGGTAAGTCCGCGCTCATTTCAATGGTTGCTAATTGGGGGATGTCAACCTGTGAGGACTGCAAAATTGTCGTTACAGCGAACACCGGCACGCAGCTCGCGACCAAGACGGTCCCAGAAGTCACGAAGTGGTTCAAAGCAGCGATAAATGCTCACTGGTTCGACGTCAAGGCTCAAAGCATTACTGTCCGCGATCCAGGACATGAACGCCTATGGCGAACTGACTTTATCACTTGGTCAGAGAAGAATACTGAGGCATTTGCTGGCCTCCACAACAAGGGCAAGCGAATTATCGTCATATTCGACGAGGCGTCCAGCATTGCGGACACGGTGTGGGAAGTCACGGAAGGCGCACTCCTAGATGAAGAAACAGAGATTATCTGGCTCGCCTTTGGCAACCCCACGCAGAACACCGGCCGATTCAGGGAGTGCTTTGGCAAGTTCAGGCATCGCTGGAAGACCTTCCAAATTGACTCCCGCAAAGTCGAAGGCACCAATAAAGAGAAGATTGCTCAATGGATAGAGGATTATGGGGAGGATAGCGACTTTGTTCGCGTGCGCGTGCGGGGAGAGTTTCCTCGTTCCGCTTCTTCCCAATTCATTCCAAACGATATTGTCGAAGCTGCTCGTAAATACAAGGCTGAGGGATTTACCGACCTGCCCAAAGTGCTGTCGGTCGATGTCGCTCGCTTTGGGGATGACCAGACGGTCATCGGCGTTAGGCAAGGACGTAAATTCCGCATTTTGGCTAAGTTGAGAAACCAAGACACCGTTCAGACAGCCCTCCGCGTTATCGAGTTCATGCAACTAGAGAAGCCCGACGCCACGATCATTGACTCAACCGGCGTTGGTGGGGGAGTCATTGACGGCGTTAGGTTTAGGGGATTCAGAGACAGGCTATTTGACTACACTCCAAACCAAACCGCTAATCAGGCTAATGCCTATCGTAATGCCCGCACTGAGATGTGGGGAAAGATGCGCGATTGGCTTAAGGCAGGAGCTGAGATACCTGACGATCCCGAGCTGGCCGCTGACCTTATAGGCCCCGAATACTTCTTCTCGAGCAATGAGCAGATTCAGCTAGAGGCTAAGGAAGACATGAAGGCTCGCGGACTGAACTCACCTGACTGTGCTGACTGCCTTGCAATGACTTTCCAGCCCAATGTAAGAGCGATACCAGCACCGGCACCGCAACCGACATTTACCCAAGAGATGGGCCAATCCTGGATGTCATGAGGGGCATCGTTATCTGTCCAGCTTGTGATGGTCCCTGCCGTATGAAGCGCAAGATAGCATTGATGATTCAACAGGAAAAATCCAAGAAAGTCCCGCCTAGGAGCTAATTACCAATGGCAATGAAGGAAATGCGCGTAGCTGTGTCTCCTGAGCACACAGAAGTAGCCGAGCCTCACGAGATGCATATCGTCAAGAAATACAACAAGTTCCACGGGCACGTGAAGATGTCGGATGGTGGAGAGCATCACGCACCACCGCACGCGTCGATGCACGAGGCGGCTTCTGCCTTGATGCAGCATTTGGGCGCGGGGCCAGCAGAACCAAGCATGGCGCAAGCTGAGCCTGGGATGGAGCAAGAGAATGCGTAAGCTACTGTTTCTATTCCTGCTGGCTGCTTTGCCTGCTTGGGCACAGCAGTCGGCATCGGGGAGCATTACAGCCTCGAGCAGCGGTTGTTCCTCGAGCACAACCTGCGTACTGCTCACTTTGCCAAATCAGGATTTCGGCGGAGCGACTATAACGCTATCGGGCACATTCTCCGCAACGCTTCAGTTTGAAGGATCAGCGGATGGCACTAACTATAACGCCCTCGGTGCCGCACCGCTCGCAGGTGGAACGGTTGTAACAAGCGCGACCGGAACGGGCACGTGGCAGGCTAGTATCGTAGGGCTTAACTATGTCCGCGTCAGATGTTCGGCCTTCGTAAGCGGCACTGTAACAGTAACGATTCAGGCGAGTAAGGCAGCCACTACTTTGGGAGGCTCTGTATCAGGAACCACGGGCTCAGGGGCCTCCCCTGTAATGGGCTTCTACTTCACGAATGCCTGCCCAGTAGCAAATACGGGGCAATGTTTCTTCACGGCTGCGAACACCCAAATAGTGAATGACTGCACTTGGGGGACGGGCGCAGCAACAGTAACCTGCACTGGCTCGCATTTCGTACCTGGAGATGTAGGCAAGCGCGTCATGGGATATATCCCCGCGACTGGGCAAGCTCCTCTGACTGGTTGTATTGCCGATCGAATTACCTTCACGCCCATGATTACGGGGGCGACCGCCTACACAATCGCAACTTATGTCAGCGGTACGCAGATTACCGTGAGCCAAAACCCCGGAGGGGCAGCGGGCGGTGCTGCTGGATGCTTAATCTGGGGAAATCCTGACGATACCAACGCTTCTACGTTAGAGACGGCCTATGCCGCAGTCACCGCGTACTGTCCTAGAGTCATGCTTGCTGCTGGAGGTTATTGGTTTAGCAGCCCTCATTTTTCTACGCAGCCGACTGGCTGTGCGGCCCTTACAAGTTTGGTGGGGGCTCCGACAACTTTTGGAGGCGTCTCGCTTCCACAGGGCTTTGAATTGGAAGGAAGGGGCCCTGGCTCAACAATGATTTATATTGGCAATGATTTCCCGAACGGAGACTCCTGCAACACCTTCTCCGGTTCCAGTGCCCACGGTGGTTGTTTTGCTATTCCTCTAATGGGCAAGTGGTCTGACCTCGGAATGAGCGGCGGCGGGCAATCAACCTGCCAAGTTGCCAACGGTAAGACCCTTATTGTTGCAAACGTCGCTACCATCCAGAACGTGACCCTTGAGAATTTATGTTTCGTTAACACGTCGGCAAGCATAGTCACTGGACTCGAAGTAGACCAACTCACCCAAGTCAGAATGTTCAATAGTTCAGGGTGGGGACAAAACTGCATCAATGCGGTGGGACCATACGCGCAAGGATTCCAGGTAGTCTGCGAAAACTCCCCAATCAATAATCTGACAGTCCAGACTAACAGCGGCCTCTATACGTTTCAATGTTCCGGCTGCCTGTTCTTGGGTGCTGCGCAATCGCCAACTGGAGGAAATAACGTAATAACCATTGCTTCGGGCGGCTCACTTAGCCTGTTCGGTACGGGAATCAGTCCGTCCCCAGTTCCCGGCTTTTCCTCAACCGGCACGAACCTGATTCAAAACAATGGCGGAACTCTACGCGCCGATTTCCTCAATGAGGCCAGTGCTGGTTCGGGCACTATTACGGGCCTATCCAACACAAGCACGGCGTCCGTAAATTATCTTGCCAACTCTCAATTATCGGCGGTCGGCACTGGCGCGACCTGCACGCAGAATAGCTTCAACCAAGGCACGCTCTACGATGTTGGCGGAAATATCTATAACTTTGCCCAAGGTGTTGGATTCCAGTGCCTGAATATATTCGGTCACGGAAACGGGCTAACCGGGAAGTGTACCGGGGTGGCGAATGCCAACGCAACCCTCGGACTTTACGGGACAGGACCGAACGCAACTGTCACAACCTGCACCTCTACGACAATCGGAAGCGGTTTCGTGATGGATCAGGCGCATACCCTGACTGGCCTGCAATGCACATCGACGGCAACTACAGTCTCGGTGGCTTGCAAGGCTGTCATAAACGGAACGCCCAACGCAACGCTTGCCTGCACCATGACAGCCGCAACGCAGTGTAATGGCGGTGGCGCGAACGTCGCGGTTAACAAGGGAGATTTAGTATCGGCCGAGATTGTTACCGGCGCGGCAGAGACAGGTTCAGGAATCATCCTCACGTTCATTTGGGAGTGATATGAAGCTCGCATTCTTCTTACTACTTGGATTTGCAGCTGGCTGGATGGTTAGGGCGCACCGCAAGTGGATTGATGTGCCGCTGGGCAATACGCGCATAGAAGTTCCCCTTCGTTGCGATGCTCGCAAGTGGATGAATGGGGTAGAGGTGGACTGCCCTAGCGGGGCAAGCATTTACTACACAGAGAGACTCAAGCAAGCCTCACCACGATAAATGCCCTGGAACGAGGTCATGTCGAAGTGGAAATCGGGCTCACTCCACTCAGGCTCGAAGTCTGGCCCAAAAGTATCCAGCCAGAAGCAGGCTATCGCAATAATGCTATCTGAGAAGCGGGCAGCAAAGAAGGGCAAGAAGAAATACAGGCCGCTTTCATCCTTAGCAGGTAGATGAAGACGCAGATTGAACCAATGGGCAGCAGGGTATTGATTGAACGTCTCCCGGAACCACCCCACCTTATCTACCTCACCGATCGTGAAAAGTACCGCAAGTTCAAGGTTCTCGCGGTTGGGCCCAAAGCCAAGGAAGTGAAGGTTGGCGACATTGTAGTACTGCCGGGAATAGCCGCAAATGAGCCGGATCACGATACAGGCGATGCCATGCTGGTCATGGAAGCCGATATAGGTTGGAAGATTGGCTAAGGGTGAGCGGAATGATGCAGAGTTTCTTGAGCTTGCGCATGACAGGTTCAGACTCGCCGCAGAATCAGAAGCAGCTACACGCAAAGAATCGCTTGATGACCTCGAATTCTCTATCGGCAATCAATGGCCCCAAGACATAAAAGCTCAGCGGCAACTGGACAGCAAGCCGTGTTTGACCATGAACAGGCTGCCACAGTTCATCCGGCAAGTAACCAATGAGCAGCGTCAGAATCGGCCGGCGATACAGGTTAATCCCGTTGGCGATGACGCAGATGTGGACACGAGCGAGATTCTACAGGGCATTGTCAGGCATATCGAGGTCAATAGCCGCGCAGATGAGTCCTACGATGGCGGCTTTGACTACATGGTGCGCATCGGCTTTGGCTGCTGGCGCATCGTCACCGATTGGATAGCTGAAGAGACTGAGGATCAGGAGATTTACATTGTCCCAATTGACAATCCTTTTACTGTTTATCTCGACCCAACCAACCGCCGCGACCCAAGCTGGGGATTCATCATCGAGGATTTACTTGCTTCAGAGTTTAAACGTCAATTCGGCGATTCTAAGTAA
>Ga0210403_10000424_pt1 | contig 44853 bp, 47 predicted proteins | sample IncBWC19MmetaG_FD_150863 | JGI IMG/M metagenome (GOLD analysis project Ga0210403, IMG submission 150863) | Forest soil microbial communities from Barre Woods Harvard Forest LTER site, Petersham, Massachusetts, United States - Inc-BW-C-19-M | ecosystem: Environmental > Terrestrial > Soil >...
GCGCGACACCGACAACTTCAACTCGCGGCGCCGGCGGTGCCACCATGACGACGCCCCCGACATAATGACCCTGATCGGGGGCCACCACGCATGCGGGCAGCGCCGCCGCGATGAAGAGCCCGAATACGGGGACTGCGAATCGCGATTTGCGTTGATTCATGATCGTTTCCTGTTATCAGGGAACATCAGGACCTCAAACGTCCTTTGCGCCCCGCCGTTGACGGATTTTGATCAAGGATACCGCCGTCGCTGACGGAGCACCACCCGAGCGCGGTGTGGATTGTCGATGCGCGGCTGCGCTGTACGCGGCTGCGCTGTGCGTCTCCCGCGACCGCGCGAATTAGTATCCGGCAGCGGCCGCTGGCGCGGCATCATCGGGCCCTGCGGGTTCTTTTTTGCCGCATGCAGCGCGGGCTGACCGGGGGTGCTGCGGCGCACCGCCCCCCCGATCAAAGCCGTTCACGACGAGCTCCGGCGCGTCGACGCGCAACTTCGGCCAAACGGGTCTTCCCCGACAGCGGCGCGCGCCCTCTGCAAGGGCTGATACGCGCCTAGGGTCTACCGCCGTCGGGCGAAATCTACATCCCCGAAGATTCCACGCCGGAATTCATCGCCGGCGGCATGTCCGGCTCAGCCGGCATGGCCGAGGGCGAAAGCGACGGCGCCTGCATCATCGGCGCCGGCCTGGGCTTCGGCGGCGCTTTAACGACGACGGGCGTCGGCGCCGCGGGCTTCGCGGCGACGGGCACGGCCCGCTTGGGCGCAGCCTTGCGGGGCGCAGCCTTGCGGGGCGCAGCCTTTTTGACTGCTCGCTTCGCTTTTGCCTTGACCTTTTTCTTGGCCTTCAGCGGCCGTGCGGTTCTCTTCGCGGCGCTCTTTTTAGCCGAACGTTTTACCGAACCGCGTTTTGCCTTCGCCACCGGCCGCTTCGACTTGCGCTTTTTCGACTTGCTCTTTTTTGCCATGATCATCCTTCTCCTGAAAGATCGTTCGAACTCGCTGTGAGAGTAGCCCTGAAAAAGTCTGCTGTCATCTGTGGGTGAACACTGGAGTCGCTCACGCGGATTGCGTAGGCTGCCTTGGGTGTCCACCACCGAACAAATTCACCCACTCAAGGATGTCTGGCTGAGACCGCGGCGCGTATTCCGCGAACTGGCGGCGCGGCCGATCGGCGCCACCGATTACCTGTTGGCCGCGGCCCAGGGCATCGCCACCTCCATCATGGTGGGCCGGACCCAACTTACCCCACCGGGCGCCACCGCCGGCGAGATCATCGGCAGATCCTTATTATTCGGGTCCTTGGGCGGCGTGGTCAGCATGTATGTATTTGCGGCCATTTACGGGCGCTTGGGCGCGCGCGCAGGCGGCAAGTCCGCGCGCCACCAGATATTTCATGTGCTGGCATATGGCGGAATTCCCGTGGCAGCATCGCTGGTTTTATGGGTATTCACGGCGCTGCTGGTCGGCGAGGCTGCCGTCGTCGCCAAGCCGGCCGCCGAGTTGGACGGGTTTGTCGCCTTCGTCCTGCGAGCGCAGTTCGTCGCCTACATGCTGCTGCTGTTCTGGAGCATCGTTCTGCAGGTCATGGGATTCAGCGAGACCTCGGGAGTGTCCACGCGCAAGGCATTTGCCGTCTACGTGCTGGGTCAGCTGCTCGGGCTCCTCGCGTACCTGTTCTTGAGCATCTTGATCACGATTCTGTTCCCAGGATCCGTCCCGGGCGCGCCGCACTAGACAGCCTGCGTGCGGACAGACTTAAGACTTGGTTGGCCCGGCAGCGGTCGAGTCGCCGGTGGCGGGCGGGGCCGCCGCAAAGACCGGCGCCGGCAATGCCGGCGGCGGCGCGTGCAGCCGCTCGATAACCGACTTGGCCACTTCGGCTGCGGAACGCATCGTTTTTGAGGGTCTCGGGGCGCGCGGTTTCGCCGTACGGGGCGCCTTGATCTTTTTCGAAGCAGATTTGGGCTCCGCTTTGGGGGGGCGGGTCTTCTGCGCGGGTTTCGCGGCGGCCGGTTTGCGGGCCGACGCGAGCGCGGCGTCCAGCTTGCGCCGCGCCTCCTTGGCCGCCCGCTTTTCCATTTTGAATGATTTACGCGCCTGTTTGAGGGTTGCCTTGGCCTCGCGAACCTTAAGTTTGGCGGCGGCGGCGCGCGCGGTAGCCTGAGCGGCGGCAACCTTGAGTCGTTTCGTGATCGGCGATTGGGTGGTCATGGCGGCAGCACACGCATTAGGAATTGACGAATATCAGCGACTTCCTCGGCACACACGGCATGCGCCATAGGGTACTCATGCCATTCCACGTTATACCCCTGAGCCTGGAGATAATCCCGCGATTTCATCCCCAGCAGGGTGGGAACCACCCCGTCGAATTGTCCATGGGCAACGAATATCGGCGTGCCGTCGTTGGCCGGCCGTCGCTCGGCCTCGAACGCGCTCTCCCGCGGCAGGTAGCAAGATAGCGCCATGACCCCCGCCAGCGTCTCCGTCAGGCGCGGCGCGGTGTACAGCGAGACGGCGCCTCCCTGGGAAAATCCCGCGAGCACGATGCGGCGCGCCGGAATGCCGCGCGCGACTTCACGGGCGATCAGTTCCCGAACTTGAATATCGGCAGCTTGAAATCCCGCGGTATCCTCCGCCGTCTTGCGATCCAACCCCGCGATGTCGTACCAGGCGCGCATGCGCATTCCCCCGTTGATGGTCACCGGGCGAATCGGGGCGTTCGGAAAAACAAAGCGCCAGGCGCGCGAGCTTTGCGGTACCAGTTCGGGAACAATGGGTTCGAAATCGTGTCCGTCGGCACCCAATCCATGCAGCCATATGACGGCGGCGTTCGGCTGCGGCGCCGTTTCTACTTCGATGGTTTCCAGCATTGCTTCAATGTACCCGGAAAGCTGCGACAACTCGACAGCCGCGCATCGGCGGAGCTCAAAACGGGCAGCGGCGTATTCGGTATATTCGCCGCATGCCCATTTCCTTGAGCGACTTGCGTCGCTATGCCGTTGCGCGCTCGCTGTTCAAGCCGACCACCCTGATGCGTGCGATCGAGAAGCTGGGATTCGTGCAGGCCGATCCGATCCGCGCACCCGCTCGCGCGCAGGACCTGACCCTGCGCCACCGCGTCGAGGGTTATCGCGCGGGCGATCTGGAGCGCCGTTATCCGCAGCTGGCCCTGGATGAGGATTTTTTCGTCAATTACGGTTTTCTTCCCCGCACCCACCACGCCCTGATGCATCCGCGCAAGGTGCAATCCAAGTCTTCGCCGGTACGCGCCGGGCGGGTGGAAGCAATCCTCGCCTTCGTACGCGAACGCGGCGCGGTGCACCCGCGGGAGGTGGACGCGCACTTCTCGCACGGGCGCGTGACCAATTGGTTCGGCGGGTCATCGAACGCCAGCACTCAATTGCTCGACCATATGCACTATCTGGGCCTGCTGCGGGTGGCCAGGCGCGATAGCGGCACCCGCGTTTACATCGCGCGCGAGGCGGCGCCCGCGACGGCGCCCGCGGCAAAAGCGGCCGTCGCCTCGAAATTGGATGCGCTGGTGGACGTCATCGTGCGCAAATATGCGCCGCTGCCGGCGGGCACCTTGGGGTTTTTGGTGCATCGCCTGAAGTACGCCGCGCCCCAGTGGAACCGGGAACGCGCGGCAGCCCTGGCGCGCGCCAAGCGGCGTCTCGGCCACGCGCGAGTCGATGGCATCGAGTGGTATTGGCCGGCAGAGGAAAGCGCGCAGTCCCGGCGCTGGCGGCCCGATGATCAGGTGCGCCTGCTCACCCCCTTTGATCCGGTGGTGTGGGACCGGCGCCGCTTCGAACTATTCTGGGACTGGGTCTATCGCTTCGAGGCCTACACGCCCGCGCCGAAACGCAAGCTGGGCTACTACGCTTTGCCACTGCTCTGGCACGATCGGATCATCGGCTGGGGCAACCTGACGGTTGCCGATGGGCGGTTGGGCGCCGAGTTCGGCTATGCGAACGGCAAGGCGCCCCGCCATTCCGGATTTCGCGCAAGTCTGGATGCGGAGTTGGACCGGTTGCGCGCGTTCCTGAGGCCGAGAAATCGCTTGTTGCCGCTGAAGAAAAAGAATGATTGACCGTGCGCGCCCGATCGTCTGACGCAAACGCCCTCGCGATGGCGAGGGCGTTTGCGCGTCCTGGAAGGACTACACGGCCGCCTTTATTGCGGATTGCGCGAGGCGCTCGCTGAGCCGGCCCCGGAAGCATCGAACGAGGTTCCGCTGCTCGAATGCTGGGCATCGACCGCGCCCATGCCGTTCGCCCCGACTGCACCGTTGCGGGTCCCGGCATTCAGGCCACCCGCACCCGCGAGGCTCGCCGAGGAGGCCGGCATTTGCGCCGCAGGGGCTGAAGGAGTAGCCGTCGATGGCGTCGGCGTCGATGGCGTCGGCGTCGATGGCGTCGACTTTGACACCGCGGCCGCCGATTCCGCCGAACCGGCCAAGGTGGCGGCGCCGGCATTTCCCGTCTTGGAAAAATTGCCTGCGGCCTGTGCCGCCGCACCGCCCCAAACCAAGCCCTCATTTGAGCCTTCTTTCGCGACGTTTGCCGCTTTTGCAGCGTCTGCCTTCGCAGCGCCCGCCGCGGGCTGCAGCTTTGGCCTCTCGAGCGACCCATTGACCGCCCCTTGCCCCTGCAGGGCGCCCTGACCGGACACACCGCCGAAACGGTTCATTCCCGGCATCCCGGAGAGGCCGCCGGCCAATCCGCCACCGAATCCACCGCCCAAACCGCCGACCAAGCCGCCGGCGGACGCGGGTGTGATGACTGCCAATGCGGCGGCGACGCTGAGGGCAGCAATGATCTGTTTAGTGTTCATCGTCGATCTCCTTGACCGCAGCACATCGCGCGGCCTTCACTGAGGGATACGAGCGCCCGGCGGTGTTTCTTCCCACGGAGGATAAATTCTTTTTGGATGCGCGCTCAGCGGCCCGCAGGCGTGGGATCGGTGCGGTACTCGGCGCCCACGAGGCCAAAGCCATATGTCAAATCGCGGCCCGGGGATCCCAAGTCGATGGCGCTCTTCGCCAGCGACTCGATCGCCGCATTGCTTTGCCCTAAGTCCGGTGCGCTCACCGATTGCGCCAGCAGCGCCGCCACGATGGGCGCTGCGAACGAGGTGCCCCGTATCGGCGAGTACTTTCCGCCGAGGTCGGCTGCCGCCATATCGGCACCGGGCGCCGCAAACATCACTTGATTGCCGCGCGCGGCTTCGATGAGCGCGCGCCGGTGTGCGTCCACCGCCGTAACGCCGACGACATGGGGATAGGATGCCGGATAGAGCGGCGGGGCAGCCGGTCCGTCGTTGCCCACGGCGGCAACGACTACATATCCTCGGGAGGTCAACGCTCGCACGATCTGGGCCAGCGCGGCATTATCCGGACCCACCAGGCTGACGTTGATCACAGCGATCCGCTGCGCCGCCAGCCACGCAAAGGCAGCGGCCAACGCATCGACCGCACCGCCCGTCGGCGCGCCGCAATACACATCCGCCGCGTACAGCTCGGCCCTGTCCAAGACCCCATGAAAGCGCGGCGATTGGCCCACGAGCAGGGAGGCGACTGCGGTGCCGTGCGCGCTCGCGAGCACGCGGCCGTCGCATCCCCACGGATGGATCTGCGCGTCGCGAAACACCGGATGCGCTCTGTCGATGCCCGAATCGATCAGGCCGACGCGCGGCGGCGGCCGATCGGAACGGACGGCGCCGGTGCCTTGCGTAGCTCGCGTGTCGCCCGACGCTGCAGGCATATCGGGAGGCGCTGCAGGCGTGTCGCGAGGCGCCGCAGCCCCATCGCTCGATGCCGGAGCTGTGACCCTGCCGACGCCGGTATAGATGTGGTTGAAATCATAGGTGCCGGCCGGGTCGGCCGCGCGCAACTGACGCAGCGCTTTGGCGATGTCCATCGACGGCGGGATTTGCAGGACGACCAAGCGCAGGTCCAGATCGCCGGCTGATTGCTCGCGCGACACTCTGAAGCCCTTTGCCTGCGCCGCGTCGATCGCCTGCATCGACGGCGAAAGAGCCAGGAGTTCATCGCGAACGATCGGGTTGCCGCGCGGATCTCTGGCCACGGTGCGCGGGTTGGAGCGGATCAGGCCGGCAATCAATGCCTGGCGCACCCCGCTGAGCTTCTTGAGGGTATCGGTGCCCGTCTGACCCACGGCCTGCGTCAAATTCGGAACCGCCAGCGGCGGCAACGGCGCGACCGGCAAGCGCAGCTGTGCCAGGGCGGAATTGGCGATGGCACTCCAGAACACCATGCAGATGAATACGCGCATCAATCCTTAAGTCCCCTGTCATGCATGCCGCTTTGCGCCCTGCCTGCTGCTAGCATGTGTGGATTAAACATCAACTCTCGAACGTCTTCCTCATGAGTACGAACGAAAGCGCGCAAAACGTCCAGGAACAGCTCGTCGCCTTGCTGCCTCGCTTGAGGCGCTTTGCGCGCAATCTGGTGCGCAACCCGCATGATGCCGACGACGTTGTACAGATCGCAGTGGAGCGGGCGCTGCAACATCTGGCTCAGTGGCGCAGCGACGCGCGCTTGGACAGTTGGTTGTTCAAAATCGTACGCAATGCCTGGATCGACGAAGTGCGGGCGCGTGGGCGGCGGGCCAAGATTTTCATGCCGGAGGAAGCAGGTGAGCAAATCGGAGAGACTTCCATGGAACGGGAAATAGACCGCTGGTCCGCCGAAACCGCCTTGAGCCGGCTGCCCGAGGATCAGCGCCTGGCAGTCAGCTTGGTATTGGTCGAAGGGCTGTCCTACAAGGACGCGGCCGAGGTGCTTGAGGTGCCGCTGGGAACACTGACGAGCCGGCTGGCGCGCGGACGCGAGGCGCTGCAAGCCATGCTGCGGCTGCCGGAAGGAGAGCCTTCATGACGATCTCGGACGAAACGCTCATGGCCTATGCGGATGGCGAACTCGACGCGGCAACCCGTGCGAGCATCGAGGCGGCCATACAGGAAGATCCGGAAATCGCCCGGCGCGTGGCGCGCCATCGCGCGCTGCGCGAAGCGCTGCAGGGCGCCTTCTCTGGCGTGTTGGCAGAACCGGTGCCCGAGCGGCTGATCGCTGCGGCGCGCGGGCAGAGCGCGGCTGCACACGGGCAGAGCGCGGCTGCACGCGGGCAGAGCGGCGCGCCCAGAGGCGCCGTGGTCGATCTTGCGCGCGAGGCAGCGCGCCGGAAAACTGCCCCAAGGCTACAGCGTTGGCAGCCTGCCGCCATGGCGGCCAGTCTGGCTTTAGGTGTAGGCCTCGGATTTTTGGCCTGGCATGGTCCTGCCGGATTGATACAGCCCGGATCCGGTGGGGGGTTGGTCGCGAACGCCGCTCTGGCGGAGGCCTTGTCGACCCGATTGTCCGACGATCGCTCACCGGCGCGCGTCGCCATTGCACACTTGAGCTTTCGCGGCAAATCGGGTGAGTACTGCCGGACCTTCTCGTTGACCGGGACCGATGCCGGCGCGGGGCTGGCGTGCCGTGAAGGCAATGACTGGAAGATACGGGCCTTGGCGGAGTCGCCGCGCGATGCAACGAATTCCGGCAATTTTCGCACGGCGGCGTCCGAGCAGTCCCCCGCGATCCGCGCGGCCGTTGAAGCCTCGATCGACGGCGAACCGCTGGATCACGCCGGCGAGATCGCCGCGCGCCAGGCGGGATGGGCGGCGGCGCAGCGCTGAGCAAGCTTGCGGCGGCTCGCTGCCGCAGCCTTGGTTTGGCTCCCATGGCTCACTGCTGCAGAAGCTGCCTATTGACAGTCCTTGCATTTTTATGCAGAATAATTGCAATTTTATGCAAGAGACGACCATGCTCAGGGCCGAGGCCGAACCCAACGCTGCGCCGGCGCGCCGCACGATGCTCGCGAAAATCATTCGCGAACGGCGTGTCGGGCGTCAGACCGAACTGGTGGACCTGCTGCGCAAGCTGGGCCACATCGCCACGCAGTCCAGCGTGAGCCGGGATCTGCGCGAGCTCGGCGTCGCCAAAATGGGCGATCGCTATGTGCTGCCCGAGGCCTCTTCCACACCTAGGAACGACTTCTCGACGCTGAAGCAATTCGTCAGTGCGCGGCTCACGGCAGGGACCAATCTTACCGTGCTGAAAACGACCATTGGCTCGGCGCAAAGCGTGGCGGTCGCCATCGACTCCGCTCAATGGCCGGAAGTGGTTGGCACGCTTTCCGGCGATGACACGATTTTCATTGCTACCTCAGGCGCGGCCGCGCAGCGCAAGCTGAGCGATCGCTTGCTCGCCCTTTTCGGACGCTAGGAGCCTGATCCCTTGACATCCACACACGGCCAGAGCGCCGAGCCCATTCTCTTGGCTTTTTCAGGCGGCCTCGATACCTCGTTCTGCGTTCCCTGGCTCAAGGACACCTATCAACGCCCCGTCATCACGGTGACTGTGGACACCGGCGGCATCGACGCCGACGCCGCGCAATCCCTGGCGATGCGCTCAGCGCGGCTGGGCGCCATCGAGCATCATTTGATTGACGCCAAGAGCGCGTATTTTGAGCAGGTGCTCAAATTCTTGATCATGGGCAATGTCCGCCGCGGCAACGTCTACCCGCTGTGCGTCGGCGCCGAGCGCGTGCTGCAGGCGCAGACCATTGCGCAAATGGCCCTGTCTCTCGGCACCAAGATGGTCGCCCACGGCTGCACCGCCGCAGGCAATGATCAAGTGCGTTTCGAGGTCGCGCTGCGCACCTTGGCGCCCGATCTTGAGATCATCGCGCCGGTACGCGACCGCGCGTTCCAGCGCCCGGCACAGCTGCGCTATCTTCAAGAGCACAAGCTGCCCGTGCCGCCGTTCGGCGCGGCCTATTCGGTGAATCGCGGTCTCTGGGGCGTCACCATCGGCGGCAAGGAAACGCTCACTTCCCAGGGCAGCATTCCGGACGATGCCTGGGTGCTGTCCAAGGAAGCCTTCACGCATCCGCGCCCGCCAGAGCGCCATTCCATCGGCTTTACACAAGGCGTGCCGGACAGTCTCGACGGCCGGCGTCTCTCAGCGGTGGCCGTCATCGAAGCACTCGAAACACTCGCCGGCCCCTTCGGCATCGGCCGCGGCATCCACCTGGGCGACACGGTGATCGGCACCAAGGGACGAGTCGCCTTCGAAGCGCCCGCCGCCGACGTGCTGCTGACCGCGCACCGCGAACTGGAAAAGCTGGTGCTGACCGGCAAGCAGTCGCGCATCAAGGAGAGCGTCGCACAGCCCTATGGCGACCTGGTGCATGAGGGCCAACACTTGGATCCGGTGTGCCGGGACATCGAGGCGTTGCTCAAATCCTCGCAGACACGCGTCAGCGGCGAGGTGCAGGTGCTGCTGCGGCCCGGAAGCGTGTTCGTCGAGGGGGTGACCTCGCCCTACTCCCTCATGGCCGCATCCAAGGGCGTGTATGGCGAGTCCGCGGGCGAATGGACGCCGGCCGATGCGCTGGGTTATTCGAAAATGCTGGCGCTGACGGGCGTGTTTTACAAGCGCGCGGGAGCGGGTTACTCATGAGCAGCATGCGCACGATGGTCGTCGACAAAATCGCCTCGGTGACCCAGGCGTGCGGCCTGTCGCACGAGTTGCGCATCGCGCCGGAGATCCCCTGCGAGGAAGGCCTGGTGCTCGTCGTCGAGATCCTCAACAACAAGGCCAACTACAACACCTTGGAACTGACCAGCGGGCGCATGGCGAAGGTGGTTCGCGGCGATATCGTCGTCGGCGCCTTGGGCCATCGCAAGGCCTTGTTCGGTTATTCCGGCCACATTCCTGCCGCGCTTAAGCCCGGCGACATCATTCAAATGCTCAATATCGGCGGCGTGCTGGGGATCTGCGATTCGGCGACCCAGGATAAGGGCAAGCCCTTCGATTGCAAGGTATTGGGCACCGTGCTGACATTCCCCTACCTGGGCGAGCGCATCGGTGTCCCTGCCAAAGTCGGGTACAAAACGCTGGACTACGCGGCACCGCTCGATGCGCGCGGCGTGCCGGTGGTGGCCCTCGCGGGCACCTGTATGGAAGCCGGCAAGACCGCGGCCGCGGCCGCCATCATTGCCCGCATGCGCCATCGCGGCTTGGTGGTGGATGCGTTCAAGGCCACCGGCGTATCCCTGCGCCGCGACGTGATGGCCTTCGAAGATTCGGGCGCGCGCCGCACCATGCTGTTCACCGACCTCGGCATCGTGACCACCACGGCGAAATGCGGCCCCGCGCTCACGCGAAGCATGTTGACGGAAATGGCCGCGGGTCAACCGGATGCGATCGTGTTCGAGCTGGGCGACGGCCTGCTCGGAACGTATGGCGTGGAATCGATTCTGCGACAGCCGGATATCAAGGCCGTGCTCACCGCGGTGGTGCTGTCGGCGAACGATCCGGTCGCGGCCTGGGGCGGCGTGAAACTGTTGCGCGAGCGCTTCGGCATCGAACCCTGCGCGGTCACGGGCCCCGCCACCGACAATCAGGTCGGCATCGAAATCATCCGCGAGCAAATGAATGTCGGGGCCTTCAATGCCCTCAGCAATCCGGCCGATCTCGGCGATCACATCATCGCCTCCTTAGGATTGCGCAATGTACGCGAGTCGAAGGTGGTGGGCGAATGAGCGCACCCACGCCGGCCATCGTGCTCGGCGGCACCGGCTATGTGGCCGGCGAGCTGCTGCGCCTGATCGCAGGTCATCCGCAGCTTACCGTCGCGGCAATCCTGTCCGACAGCCAGCCCGGCGCGCCGGTCGCCGACGCATTCGCCCACTTGCGCAGCGCCTATCCTGATCTTAAATTTGCCGCGCCCGACGAGCTGCATGCGCTGATTCGCCATGCACCGGTGTCGGCGTTGTTTTCCGCCGCGCCGCACGGCGTTTCGGCCGGCATCGTCGACCGGTTGCTGGCGGCGGCGACAGCGGCGGGCACTCGCGTGCATTGCGTGGACATCTCCGCGGACTTTCGCTACGCCAGCCCGGCCGCCTACGAGGCGGTATACAAGCACGCGCACGGCGCCCCCGCCAGGATCCGCGAGTTCACCTGTGCGGTGCCGGAGCATCTTTCGAAATCGCCGACACCGCACGTTGCGCATCCGGGATGTTTCGCGACTGCCACGCTGCTCGCGAGCGTGCCGTTGCTGGCGCTTAGGCTGACCGACACCCGACTTTTCGTCACCGGCATCACCGGCAGCACAGGTTCGGGCCGCAAGCCCGCGGAAGCCACCCATCATCCGCAGCGGCACAGCGACCTGTACAGCTATGGCGCACTCAGCCATCGTCACGTGCCGGAGATCGCCGCCTGCGCGAAACTCGCCACGGGCATCGAGGCGGACTTCAATTTCGTGCCGCACTCCGGCCCCTTCGCGCGCGGCATCCATGTCACCGTGCAGGCCAGCTTGAGGACTTCGATCTCGACGGCGGACGCGCTGGAGGCGTTGAAGTCGTACTACAAGAACTGTCCCTTCGTGCGCGTCGCAGCCTCGGCGCCGCGCGTGAAGGATGTGGCGACCAGCAACTACGCGGACTTGAGCGCCGTCACCAACGGCAATTCCATCGCCGTCATGGCGGTGCTCGACAATCTCAACAAAGGCGCCGCCGGCGGCGCCATCCAGTGGATGAACCGGCTGTTGGGGTTGGCCGAAACCACCGGTCTTACCACGCCCGCACCCGGATGGACTTAAACAGCATGGCAGCGACCAATCCCACCACGGCGGCGCACGCCACACACCTGGCGCAGGTTTTTGCGCAGTACCCCATCGACGTGGCGCACGGTGAGGGGGTGTGGCTGTATGCGCGCGACGGGCGCAAGGTGCTGGACTTCTACGGCGGCCACGCGGTTGCGGGCTTAGGATACGGACACCCGCGCTGGCTCGCCGCGCTCGAACGCCAGGCGCGCCAGATGGCGTTTCAAACCAATGCGCTGCCGATGCTCATACGCGAGCGCGCCGCCGCGCGCTTAGCCAAATTCGTGGGTCTGGGCCTCGACACCGTGTTTTGGATAAACAGCGGCGCCGAGGCCAACGAGAATGCCCTGAAGCTGGCTTTCAAAATCACCGGACGCACCCAGGCCGTGGCGCTCACGCAGAGTTTCCACGGCAGAACCGCCGCGGCGGGTGCCGTGACCTGGGGCGCGCTCGAAAAATGGTACGGCTTTCCGCGCACGCCCTTCGACGTGCGCTTCACGCCGCGCGATGACCCTGGTGCGCTCGGGGAGCACATCGACCGCGACACGGCGGCGGTGATCGTCGAACCGATCCAAGGGGTCGGCGGCGCCTACGATGTGGGCAAGCCCATGCTGGAGGCGCTGCGCCGGCGCTGCGACGAGGTCGGCGCGGTGATGATATTCGACGAAGTGCAGTGCGGGGTGGGCCGCACCGGCGCGCCGTTCGCCGCGAATTATTACGGCGTCGTTCCGGACATCATTACTGCGGCGAAAGCCTTGGGCAACGGTTTTCCGGTCGCTGCTCTGCTGCTGTCGCGGCGTATTGCCGGTCAATTGAAATATGACGACATGGGCACGACTTTCGGCGGCGGGCCCATGGCCTGCGCGGTGGCCGAAGCGGTGATCGACACCATCGAGTCGGAAGCCTTGCTCGCCAACGTCCGCCAGGTCTCGGCCTACATCCGGTCGAGCTGCATCATCGGTCCGATCACGGGCGTGCAGGGCGCCGGATTTTTACTGGGCTTGAAAACCTCGCGTCCCGCCAAGGAAGTCCAGGCGGCGCTCATGGCGAAGAACATCCTCGCCGGAACGAGCGGCGATCCGCATATTCTGCGCCTGCTGCCCGCGTACATCTTGAACGAAGGGCACGTGGATACCTTGAGCGATGCGCTTTCGAAAATATCCGCATGAAGCGCTTCCTCGACCTATCCCGTTTTAGCCGCGAGCAGGTACTGGATTTGCTGGCGCTGGCGCAAGCGCTGCAGGATAAGCCGGAGCCGCGGGCACTCGCGAATAAAATCCTCGGTCTGCTGTTCTTCAACCCATCGCTGCGCACGCTGGCATCCTTCCAGGCCGGCATGGCGCGCCTCGGCGGCAGCGCGTTCGTGATCAACCCTGGGTTGGGCACCTGGCAGCTGGAAACGCGGCCGAACGCCATCATGAAGGACGCCAGCGCGGAACATATCCGCGAAGGCATTCCGGCGTTGGCCTCGTACTGCGATGTGCTGGGCGTGCGCGCATTTGCCGACGGCAAGAATCTGGACAGCGACCTGAATGAGACGCTGTTCGGCATGATCGACCAGCTTTGCGACAAGCCGCTGATCAACATGGAATCGGCGATGAACCATCCCTGCCAGGCCCTGGCGGATTGGCGCACGATGGACGAACTGAAGATTCCGACACGGGCCAAATTCGTCCTGAGCTGGGCATATCACCCCAAAGCATTGCCGCTGGCCGTGCCGGCGGCCACCGTGCACATGGCCGCGATGCGCGGCATGGAGGTCGTGGTGCTGCGGCCGGAGGGATTCGCGTTGCCCGAGCAGGTGATGGAGAAGGCGCGCCTGGCGGCGCGCGCTGCCGGCGGTTCCGTGAGCGATACCTCGGATCGCGGCGCAGCCCTGGCCGGCGCGGCGGTGGTGTATGCCAAGGAATGGGGCAGCACCGCGTACTACGGCGATGTCGAGGCCGACTCGCGCCTGCGCGCGGATCTCTCGGACTGGTGCGTGCGCGAGCGCTGGTTCGGGCGCGCGCTGCCGGATGCAAAACTCATGCACTGTCTGCCCGTGCGCCGCAATGTGGCGGTGGCCGACGAGGTTCTCGACGGTCCGCGCGCGGTGGTGAGGCGCGAGGCGTTCAACCGCATGCCGGTGCAGATGGCCGTACTGCATCGCATGTTGGCCTAGTCCCCCCGTGTCGATCCGGCCGATAGCCCAAGCGGAGTATCCTTAGATGATGATGAGTCGACCCGATCCGTCCGTTGCCGTGCGAGCGCTGAAGAGCGCCGCGCCGTACATTCGCATGTATAAGAACAAGATTTTCGTCATCAAGGCGGGCGGCGCGGTCTTCAGCGACGAGGCCTCGACGCGTGGATTGATCGAGCAAGTCGCGATCCTGCACCAGGTCGGCATCAAGACCGTGCTGGTGCACGGCGGCGGTCCGCAGCTGGATAACTTGCAGGCAACCTTGGGCATCGATACGCGCATGGTCAACGGCCGCCGCGTCACCGACCAGAGATCGATCGATGTGACCGCCATGGCGCTCAACGGCCTCATCAACACGCGGATCTTGGCGATTTGCCGCGCCCTTGATATCGAGGCGATCGGCTTGAGCGGCGTCGACGCGGGGCTGATTCGCGCCCATAAACGTCCCCCCGTGATGCTCGCCGGGTCGAGCGAGGCGGTGGACTACGGGTTCGTCGGCGACATCGACTCGGTCAACTCGGGCGTGCTGGAAAAGCTGCTGGAGATCGGCTTGATGCCCGTCGTCAGCCCGTTGTCCGCGGATTCCAACGGCACCTTGCTCAACATCAACGCCGACACGGTCGCCGCCGCCATCGGCGGCGCACTTGCGGCCGAAAAGCTGGTGCTGTGCACGGGTGCGCCCGGGATCCTGGAGCGCGTGGCAGAACCCGGCTCCGTCGTTTCGTACACGGATATCTTGGGATTGAAGCGCCTGCGCGACCAGGGCAGCCTCAAGGATGGCATGCTGCCGAAGGCCACGGCCATCGAGAGCGCGATTCGCGGCGGCGTGCGCCGCGTGCATGTGATCAGCTATAAAGCCCCCGACAGCTTGTTGGCGGAGGTTTTCACCAACGAGGGCACCGGCACCCTGGTGGTCGCGGACCTGAAAGCCTTGAGTGCGGCGGAGCAGCTCGCGCAGCCATGATTCAGCCATGACACGCCTCTGGGACAAAGGAGCCTCGCTCGACGCGCAGGTGCTTGACTACACCGCGGGCGATGACCATTTCCTGGACGATCGCTTGGTTGCCTACGACATTCGCGCCAGCATCGCGCACGCGGAAATGCTCGGCGCACAAAAATTGCTGTCGCCGCCGGATCTTGCGGCCATTCGCGACGCCTTGACGGCGATCGGCGAGGAGCATGCCCACGGCAAGTGGCGCATTTCGCCCGACCAGGAAGATAGTCAGACGGCCATCGAGAATTTGCTCACCGCACGCATCGGCGCCGCCGGCGGCCGTCTGCACGCCGGCCGCTCGCGCAACGATCAAGTGCTGGCCGCCTTGCGGCTGTACATGCGCGACGCCGCCGGGGCCCTGGCCGAAGGAGCGCTCGCGGTGGCCGGCGCCCTGCAACAGTTGGCGACGCGTCACGGCGATCAAGAGCTCCCGGGCTACACCCACATGCAGCAAGCCATGCCGAGCAGCGTCGCGCTCTGGGCTGCGGGGTTTGCCGCGGAACTGACGGACGATGCGGAAGGTTTACAGCTCACACAACGCCGCATCGGCAAAAATCCGTTGGGCTCCGCCGCCGGTTTCGGCACGCCGAATCTCGATATCGACCGCGACGCGACCCGACGTTACCTGGGATTTTCAGTCACTCAGGAGCCGGTCACGGCGGTGCAATTGTCGCGCGGCAAGGCCGAAGCGCAGCTGTTGTTCGAGATCACGTTGCTCACGCAGGACCTCGGCCGGCTGGCGGCCGATCTGGTGCTGTTCTATTCACAGGAATTCGGCTATGTCAGCTTGCCGGAGGCCTTTACCACCGGCTCGTCGATCATGCCGCAAAAGCGCAATCCCGATGTATTCGAGCTGATGCGCGGCCGCAGCACCGTCGCGCAGGCGGCGCTCAACGAAGTCTTGGGCATCACGCAGAAAATGACTTCCGGTTATCACCGCGATCTGCAGCTGATCAAGCCGCCGCTGTTTCGAGGCATCGATTCCTGCATGCAGACGCTGGCCATTTTGCCGGGCGCGCTGCACGGCGTGCGCTTCCGGCCGGAAAATATCCGCCTGGATCCGAAGATCCACGCCGCGGCAGCCGCGAATACGCTGGTGGCAACAGAAGGCATCCCGTTTCGCGAGGCCTACCGGCAGGTGGCCGAAAAACTCAAGGACAACAAATGAGCATTTGGCGCAGCCTGCGAACCCTCGAGGAATTGAACGGCAATCGGCCGGGCACGCTGATCGGGACTCTGGGTATTCTGTTCACCGAAATCGGCGTGGACTTCGTGCGCGGCACGATGCCCGTGGATGCACGCACGGTGCAGCCCTATGGACTATTGCATGGCGGCGCGTCCGTCGCGCTTGCCGAAACCTTGGGCAGCATGGGCGCGGCCATGTGCGTCGATGCGGACGAGTATCAGGTCGTGGGTCAGGAAATCAACGCCAACCACGTGCGCGCGGCGCGCAGCGGCCTGGTCACCGGCACGGCACGGGCGGTGCACCTGGGCGGCCGCACGCAAGTCTGGGCGATCGAGATCCTGAACGATGCGCAAAAACTCGTCTGCATTTCGCGCATCACCATGGCGGTCATCAAGCGCGGCGCGCTCACGCCCTAAACGGGAACTCCCGCCTAAAAATTGTGCACGCGGCCTCCAACAAGGCGCTGGCGTTCGCCACCTCGGGCGCGGTATCTTTCGCGGCATGAGAAAATTCACCGTCAGGTCATGGCGCCCGGCCTTGAGTTTCGTGGCATTGGTTGCCGCCGCGGCACTTGGCGCAGCACAGACTCCCCCGCCGGCCGTGGCACCGCCACCGGCCACGCCGCCGGGCGCGGATCCGGGACCCGCACCGACGCCCGATCAGATCAGCTATTTGATGGGTCTGTTTTTTGGCGCGCAGATGCACACCACGGGCATCACCCCCGACGGCGTCGTGCCCGCCGCGGTGGCGCGAGGCATCCAGGACGGATTGCAGGGCAAGGCCCCTTCGGCCACGGATCAGCAGCAGGTGCAGGTTTACGTGCGCTCCGCCGGCGATGCCCTGGCCGCGCGCAACGCGAGCGCGGCCAGGGATTTCTTGGCGAGGAACGCCAAAGAAAAGGCCGTGATCAGCACCGCCTCGGGACTGCAATATAAAATTCTGGCCGCCGGAGATAGAAAGGCGCCGCCGATCGCCCTTGGCGATTCGGTGACGGTGGAGTATCGCGGCAAACTCTTGAACGGTACGGAATTCGACAGCTCGTATGCGCGCGGCGAACCGGCGACTTTTCCCGTGAACGGCGTCATCAAGGGCTGGCAGGAAGCCCTGGTGCTGATGAAACCGGGCGCAAAATGGCAATTGTTCGTACCGCCGGAACTGGCCTATGGGCCGAGAACCCAGGCGAAGATTCCAGCCAACTCGCTGCTGATATTCGACGTGAACCTGGTGAGCGCCGAGGCCGCCAACGCGCCGCCCAAGGCCCCGCCCGGCACACCGCCGCCCGTGAAGCGCGACTAGGCACCGTCCGGGTATTGCGCGGCAGCCGCGTTGGCGCTGCGGGGAGCCGCCGTGCGCGCGGCGCAGGCATGCTCAGGGCAGATCGAGCGCGTAGGTAAGATCGCCCATCGGGGGCTCGCCATGCGAGAGCAGCGCGGCATCGCGTTGCGCAATCCCCGGCAATACTTCCAGATCGAAGCGGCGCGTGATCAGCCGCAGAATGGATTCCGTGTCGTACTGCGTATGATCCACCGTACCGCGTTTGGCGAACGGTGAGATGATCAACGCTGGGATGCGCGTGCCCGGGCCCAATAGATCGCCCTGGGGAGGGGCGACATGGTCCCACGCACCGCCGAACTCATCGTACGTGATCACGATCAGCATGCGATTCCACTGCGGGCCTGCGCGCAGCTTTGCGACCAGTTCCGCGATGTGCGCATCGCCATCGGCGACCGAGGCGTAGCCGGCATGCTGGTTCAAATTGCCCTGCGGCTTGTAGAAGGTCACCGCCGGCAGCCGGCCGGCCGCGATGGCCGTCAGAAGATCGGCGTAGTCCTGCAGATGCGCCGCGCGCTGTTGCGCGTGCACTTGCGGATCGAAGCGCTCGAAGTAATTGAAGGGCTGGTGATGAGCCTGAAAATCGGGATTGCCGCCCGCTGTCTCCGGCGCGTAAATGACTTCGCGCTGTTTCGACGGCGGGCGCATGCCGTCCTGCACCGCAGCGTTCCATGCACCGGCATACCACACCCAAGCGACGCCCTTCGCATCCAGCGCGTCGCCGATGGTGCGCTGGGTTTGCGGCGGCAGCGTCGTCGCATTGTTCGGATCCGCGTACGCAAAGGCGGCATCGCCCGCCGGGGGCTTGTTGCGGCTGGGTTGGTAGGGAGGCTGCATGGTGTTCACGGCGTAGAACTTGCCGTCGCCGAAATAATTGAGCGGCGCGATATCTCCGCTGCGGGCGAAAGCCGGCGGTGCCTCCAGGGCCGAGGCCGGCGGCGAGCTTGCGGTTTTCAGCCGCGGTAAATAGCCGCCGACGGCATTTTTTTCCAGCACCGCAATGGCCGGCCGCGCCGCGGCGGTGTCGGCGTTGGGATATTCCGGGGCGCAGGCGCAAATCAGGTATTGGTGATTTAGAAACGATCCGCCGAATACGCCTTGAAAGAAATTATCGGCGAGCACGAAGTCCCGCGCCAAGGCGTACAGCGCCGAGCCGCTATAGTCGTAATATCCCAGCGCGAGACCGCCGGCGTCCGACCACGCGGCAAAGCCATCATTCTTGCCGCCGTCGATTTGCATTTGATGCTCGTAGAAGCGATGCCACAAATCGCGCGTCACGGTGTTGGCCGTCAATGTGGCCTGGGACTGCGCCGTAAATCCATGCTCGATGGAATACGGCGCGTTGGGCAGGCCGGCGCTCTGCTGTTGCGTGACCACCGGCGTGACGCCCGGCGCGGTTACTCCGCCCCAGGTCGGCGGAAGCACGGGCAGCGTGCGGCCGTCGCGGTCCAACTGCGGATGATACGCGGGCAGCGGGCGGCCATCGCGATCGATCACTTCGCTTAAATTCCGTGCGCCGGGGAAATTACCGTACAAATTGTCGAAAGCGCGGTTCTCCGCATATATGACGACGATGGTGTCGATGGCACTGCGCAGAGCTCGAGTCACGGCGAGCGGCGCCGCATCGTCGCGCTCCGCGCGCGGCGCCGTCACGAATTTCGTCTGAACGCAGCTTGCGAGGGCCGCCGCGATGCAGACACCGCCAAGCGATGCCGGCAACGCGCGCACGGAAAATTTCATCATGCGCGTGAGTATAAGGCGCAGCGCCCCTTTGCGCGACCGCACCGGCGGCACGTCGCGCAAACTCAGTCTTTGCCGAGGCGCCTCAGAACTGCCACAGCGCGCTCACCATCAGGGCTTCGGGATCCCCGAATTGCGAACTGATGCGCTGGTATTCGCCGCGGAGAATCATGCCGAAAGGAAATTTGGACTGCACGCCCGCGCCGTAGGCGAATCGCGTGTTGATGACCTGGCGGCGAGCGGCGGGGACGAAATACGGGCACGGCCCTCCGGCGTAGCAGGGCTGCGAGACGAAGTCGGTGAGGCTGGTGGACAAGCGCGCGGCGCCGGCCTTGGCGAAGACATCGATGTACGGCAAGGGCAGCGGCAGATAACCCACCGCGAACAGCGCGGGGGCCGTCGGGTGGGAATCGCTGCCCGATACGTTGAAATCGTACAGGCCGTTGCGCCGATAGGGCTGGCCGAAATCGATGTACTCGGCCTCGAGCCCGATCAATCTGATCGGCCGGATACCGACGATCCCTTGCCAGGCGAATTGATAGTCGTTGTAGTAGCCAGGATACCCATAGTAGGAATCATCGCTTCTGATCTGCGATTCGCCGACACCGGCGCCGACGTAAAATCCCATGGGATTGTCGGCGAAGGCCGCAGCCGCGGCGCCGCATGCCGCAATCGCCAGAAGCGCCCCAAAGATCGTGGATTTGCGCATAAAAGACCTCCGCTTTGACTAACGCATTCGACCCGCAGGCGTTGACGGAAGTTCCGGTTCACTTCACGGCGCGCGTTATACTTGCGAGCATGAAATTCGCGCAATTTTTGGTCCTGGCCTGCCTCACCGGGCAAATGCTCGCTTGCGGCCAAAAAGGTCCTTTGGTCATGCCCGATGCGCCCAAGCACAAGCGGGCGGTCCCCACTCTGCCGGGCGCGCCTGCGCCCACCTCTCCGAGCCCTCCTCCGCCCGCAGGCCTGACGCGTCCTTAAGCTCTGCTGCGATCATGAGCGCGCGCAAACTTATTCTGGTCGACGGCTCGGGCTATTTGTATCGCGCCTTCCACGCCTTGCCGCCCCTGACCAACTCGCGCGGTGAACCGACCGGCGCGGTGTTGGGCGTGCTCAACATGCTGAATAAAATGATCAAGGAGGAAGCACCGGATCGCATCGCGGTGGTGTTCGATGCGCCGGGCCGTACTTTCAGGGACGATCTCTTCGATCAATACAAGGCGCATCGCGCGCCGATGCCGGATGATCTCAGCGCGCAGGTGCAGCCTCTGTACGAGGTGGTGGGCGCGATGGGCGTGCCGTTGTTGCGGGTGCCCGGCGTCGAAGCCGACGATGTGATCGGCACCCTCGCGAAACAGGGCGCCGACGCCGGCTTCAACGTGCTGATTTCCACCGGCGACAAGGACATGGCACAGCTGGTGGGGCCGAATGTCGAATTGCTCAACACCATGAGCAACACGCGTCTCGATCGCGTCGGCGTCAAGGCAAAGTTCGATGTCTTTCCGGAGCAGATCGTCGATTACCTGGCCCTCGTCGGCGACGCCTCCGACAACATTCCCGGCATCACCAGCGTGGGCCCGAAGACCGCCGCGAAATGGCTCAATCAATTTCAAACATTGGACACCTTGATCGCGCATGCCGCCGAGATCGCAGGCAAGGTCGGCGATAATTTGCGCAACGAGCTGCCCATGCTGGAGTTGTCGCGCAAGCTCGCGACCATCGACACCACGCTGGCACTGGATGTGAGCGCCGAGCAGTTGAGCCCCGGCGCGCCCGACGTGCCGCGGCTGCGCGAGTTGTACGCCCGGATGGAATTGCGGGCCCTGCTCAAGTCCTTGGGCGCAGAGCCCGAGCCTCCCGCCGCCGAGGGCGCGGCCGGGAAGGAAGAGGCCCTGGTCGCCGAGAGCGGCGGCGCCGGCGGCATGGCGATCGCGGCGGCGGTTGCCGTGGTCAACATGCCCGCGCCGCGCGACTATCACCGGGTCAGTTCGGAAGCGGAGCTCGAACTCTGGCTGAAGAAGCTCGCCGCAGCACCGCTCATGTCATTCGATACCCAGACCGACAGCTTGGACTATATGCGGGCGCAAATCGTCGGCGTGTCGTTCGCGGCCGCGCCGGGGGAAGCCGCCTACGTGCCGTTGGCACACGATTACGCCGGCGCGCCGCATCAGCTCGACCGCACCCGGGTGCTGGCGGCTTTGAAGCCGCTGCTCGAGGATGCGATTACGCCTAAGCTCGGCCATCATCTTAAGTTCGACGCGCATGTGTTGGCCAACTACGGCATTGCGCTCCAGGGCCAGCGCTTCGACACCATGTTGGAGTCCTATGTGCTGAACAGCGTCGCGACCCGCCACGATATGGATGCCGGCTCGGTGCGTTATCTTGGCCGCAAGACGACTCCCATCGAGGAGCTCACGGGCAAGGGCGCCAAGCGAATCACGTTCAATCAAGTGGACGTCGAGCGGGCGGCGGCATATGCCGCCGAGGAAGCCGACATCACGCTGCAGCTGCATCAGGCGATCTGGCCGCAGATAGCGGCTGCTCCCGGATTGAAATTCGTCTACGAGAACATCGAACAGCCGCTCGTGCCCGTGCTGTTCCGCATGGAGCGCGCCGGCGTCCTGGTGGACCGCGCGCTGCTCAAGACGCAGAGCGCCGAGCTGGCCTCGCGCATGCTGGAGCTGCAGGAGCTGGCGCACCAGGAAGCGGGCGGCGTCTTCAACGTCGACTCTCCGAAACAACTGCAGGAAATTCTGTTCGGCAAGCTGGGCATTCCGGTGATGCGCAAGACGCCGACCGGTCAGCCCTCGACCGCCGAGGACGTGCTCGAGGAACTCGCCGCGACCTATCCCTTGCCGAAATTGATTTTGGAATATCGCGGCATGGCGAAACTCAAGTCCACGTACACCGACAACCTGCCGCTGCAGATCAATCAGAGTACCGGACGCATTCACACTTCTTATCATCAAGCGGTGGCCGCGACCGGCAGGCTGTCGTCGCAAGACCCGAATCTGCAGAACATCCCGATCCGCACTCAGGAAGGCCGGCGCATCCGGCAGGCGTTCGTTGCACCGCCCGGCCACTCGCTCGTCGCCGCGGATTATTCGCAGATCGAGCTGCGCATCATGGCGCACCTGTCGGGCGACGCCGCTTTGCTGCGCGCGTTCGCGGAGGATCGCGACGTTCACCAAGCGACGGCCGCGGAAGTGTTCGGCACACCGCCGGCAGAAGTCAGCGCCGATCAGCGCCGGTCCGCGAAAGCCATCAACTTCGGCCTCATGTACGGCATGTCCGCTTTCGGGCTGGCCAGGCAATTGGGCATCCCGCGCGGCGATGCGCAAAAATACATGGATCTATATTTCGAACGCTATCCCGGCGTCAGGCGTTACATGGAAGAAACGCGCCGCCAGGCGCGCGACCAGGGCTTCGTGGAAACCGTGTTCGGCCGCCGGCTTTATTTGCCCGAGATTCAGTCGCGCAACGCTGCACTGCGCCAATATGCCGAACGCAGCGCCATCAATGCGCCCATGCAGGGTACGGCCGCCGACATCATCAAGCGCGCGATGATCGAGGTGGACTCCTGGCTGCAACGCTCGCGGGTTGCCGCGCGATTGATCATGCAGGTGCACGACGAGTTGGTGTTGGAGGTTGCTGATGAGGCGATCGAGACACTCGTAGGACAAATACGGACACACATGATCCGCGCCGCGGATTTGTCGATTCCTCTCAAAGTGGACGTAGGGGTTGGCCGTAACTGGGATGAAGCGCATTAACGCGTGCGCTCGCACGAAAATTGGCGCAATATTGGGCTATTGTTGGACATGGCCCGCTGCGTAGGCAGCCGGAACATAGAACTGCTTTCAAAGGACTGGAACTTTTGAAGACCATCCCCATCTAACCGAATGAGCGTGTAAGGCGCTCCTCGCTCTTCTCCCTGAGCGAGCATGACCCGGTCTGTCATCCCCATGCCGGGTTGGTCTGCCCCGATGGTTGCCACAAGCGTCCATCGGGGCTTTTTTATATCAACTGCCGAGCCAGCGCTCCATCACCTCGCGCGCCTCGTCGATGCCCTGGGTCTTGTGCGCCGAAAACAGTTGCGCGGATACCGCAGCGTCCGATCCGGCAACCCTCGTATCCTTCAATACGCGCAGCGAATCGCTCCGGTTCAGTTTGTCTGCTTTTGTCAACAAAACGTGGGCGAAGCGCCCTCTTGACAGAATCCACTCGAGCATCGCAGCGTCCTGCGCGCTCAAGCCTCGGCGACTGTCGACAATCAGCATCAAGCCCACCAGCGATTCGCGCGTGTTGAAGTAGTGTTCCATGAGGGCCAGCCAGTGCAGGCGAACGCGCTCGGGTACCTTGGCGTATCCGTACCCCGGCAGATCCACCAGGCGCCGCTCGGGTGCCAACTCAAAAAAATTGATGAGTTGGGTGCGCCCCGGAGTGCGGCTGACGCGCGCGAGTCCGGCGCGCCGCGTGATCGCATTGATGGCGGTGGACTTGCCCGAATTGGAGCGGCCGGCAAAGGCGATTTCCCGGCCCGAATCTGCCGCGAGCTGATGCGCTTCGGCCGCGCTGGTCATGAACTTCACGTTGGAATAGATCGTCATGGCCTTCGGCGGAGCAATATATGGGCTCTAGTGTACAATTTAGGGTTGATACCAGGTCACAATAAAACGGGGTAGCAGGGCGTCATGAAGCGGCTTTGGATTCTCGCAGCAACACTTTGCGGCACTCTGGTCACGACACTTGCGATTCCCGCGCCCAGCGTTGAAGCCGGCGCCGCCAAGGCAGCCACCTGCCAGGCCTGTCACGGCGCCAACGGCAACAGCTCCAATCCGGAATGGCCCAGCCTCGCAGGACTCGGCGCCGACTACATTGCCGATCAGCTCAATAATTTCAAGACCGGCAAGCGCGCGAGCCCGGTGATGATGCCGATGGCCGTCAATTTAACGGCGGCCGACATGGCCGATCTCGGCATGTATTTCGACAGCTTGATCAATACCGGGCTGGAGGCGGACCCCTCTTACTGGCAGGCGGGCGAAAAATTGTATCGCGGCGGCGATCTGGCGCGCGGAATTCCGGCGTGCATGGCCTGCCACGGCGCGACCGGCAAGGGCAACGAACCAGCTAAATTTCCGGCGCTGCGCGGCCAGCAATCCGTCTACTTCGCCAAGCAACTCGGTGATTATGCCTCCGGCACCCGGGCGACGGGGGCCAATGGCATCATGCAGACCATCGCCAAGCGGCTTTCACCGGAGGAGATTCGAAATCTTGCTTCCTACGTGCAAGGAATGCGCTGATGCGCCTTAACGCGGCGCCATCGTTGGTGCTGGCAGCTGCGCTGCTGGCGGCGGCTTGTGGCAGGCAGGAGCCGGGTGTTGCTCCCCAGTCGCCTGTGGCGGCGACCGCCCCCGCGGTGCAGACCACGGCACCGGTGGTGCCGGGCAAGACCGACGCCGACGCCGCGAAGCCCTTGACGATGAGGCATCTCAACGAAGACGGCTCCGAATCGGTTGAAGAGACGCCGGGAGACACCGGCTCCCAGAATAAATTACTCGCGGCAGTGGCTTCGACCGTTGCCGCAGCGACTTCCACTGCCACGGCCGCCGCGGCCGGTGCTACCGCCTGGAAGGACGGGGTGAACTACACGCGCATCGTTCCGGCGCAGCCGACCAACGCCGGCGCCGGCCAGGTCGAAGTACTGGAGTTTTTTTGGTACGCCTGTCCGCATTGCTACGCGCTCGAGCCGGCGGTGCTGGGCTGGCTCAAGTCCAAACCGGCCTACATCACCTTCACCCGAGTGCCCGTGCAATGGAACGAAGGTCATCGATCGTTGGCGCGGCTTTTCTACACGCTCGACAGCATGGGCAGATTGAACGACTTGCATGACGAGATCTTCAAGGAAATACAGGTGAACGGCGACCCCTTGATCGGCCCCGATCCCAGCAACGCCGCGGCGGCGGAACGCGTGCAGATCGCCTTCATCAAGAAGCTGGGACTGTCGGACCTCGCCTTCGACAAGGCCTATCGCGACATGAACGTCGAAACGGCGCTGCAGCGCGCCGACCAGCTCGTGCAGCGCTATCGCGTCACCGCCGTGCCTAATTTCGTCGTGAACGGCAAGTACATCACCGATGTCGGCATGGCGGGCGGCGCTGAGCGACTCGTGTCATTGCTCAGCGATCTCGCGGCGCAAGAGCACAAGCACTAGAGTCAGGCCAGTGCCGAACCATTTGATATCGGCTGGTCTGCAGTAGCTAGCACAACGGCGCCATCCTCCCGATAAAATCCAGTCGTCAACACTTCGGATTTGAAGCCGGCAATTTTTTTGGTTCCTAGACCCGTCACGCAAATCACTTGCCTTCCAAGAAGTGATTCGGCGGTATAGAGAGCTGTCAATTGGGCACTCGATTGCTTGATGCCGAGAGACCCCAAGTCAATCCATAGCTTATATGCCGGCTTTCTAGCTTCCGGGAAAGATTCAACTCTTCGTATGGTCCCTACCCGTAAACCGATTCGTTCAAAGTCAGCCCAGCTGGCTGCCTGATCGACTAATGTCATGTTTCTCGCCTCGATATATTGTTTATGACGCCTTTGGAAATCGTGATTTTCTAAACTCGACGCGTCGCAATCCACGCGCCCCCTACCACGAACGTACATGCCGCCAGCAAAGTCAGCGTTGCGGGAGCTCGGCCCATGATGACTAACAACAAGGTCGATATGACTGGTGCGGCGTACGACAGTGTTCCTAGAATTGGGACATTTCCATGTTTAGTTCCGAAGTCCCAAGTTAAAAACGCCAGGCCGACAGGACCAATGCCGAGTCCGATTACTGCCGCCCATTGGCCATTGGTCGGCCAAACGCTTGCAGGTTCAACAACCACATGCGTCAGCAGGCCGAGAACTGCTACAGCCCCACACACGCCCACCATGACCTCGCTGGGAATTGTGCTGAAGCGTCGATTGGCCACAGAATAGCTTGACCAAATAAGAGCGCAACCAAAGGCGGCGCACAACCCAATAGCAGGGTGCATGGCACTTTCGGGTCCCGTGTGCTTGGTCCCTATCAAAATAGCAGTGCCAATCAACCCCAGGACTGCGCCAACCATATGCTTCACGCGCAGTCGGCCTCCCGCCGAGAGCGCCGAAAACACCACGATAAGTAGCGGCCACAGATAAGCGATCAGGCTCGCCTGCGCAGGAGGAGCAGAAGCTAACGCTAGGAAATACAGAGCGTGGTAGCCATATAGCGCACCTACGGCAATTAACCAATATCGAATGGGCTGGCGAAAGACGCGGAGTGCTGCGAATCCTCCAGTCAGTAACAGCCATCCAAGTCCACATAGAAAGGCGATTCCGAAGGTTAAGGCGACCAACTCAATTGGCGGAATGCCCGCGGTCATCGTAGTGAGGGGGGCCAGTGCGGCCCACATTAGAATCGCTGAGCTTCCTATTGCAGTCGCCGTGCGCTGGTAAGAAGCCGTTGGAGTGCGACTCATGTCAGATTCCGGCTCTGTCTCTGGTGCGCAAGGCGGCATTCAGGCTCCAGCGTATCGTCGGCGCGGGGCAGCAAGCGGCGGCGATGTGAGGCTTACGGGCTCGCGGTCTCGTAGCGGCGAAAGAAGCTGTCCTGCTTCCATTGAGGCCGCTTGGGATCGTTCGCAACCTCGATGAGCAGCGCTCGAATGACTTCCTCGTAGCCCGCGGCGGTGGCCAGATTGACCGGCTGATCCGCATCGTCCGAAGGCGCGTGATAGCGCTCGGTGCGCCACGCCTTGATGATATCGGCCTCCGGCGTACCGGGAGCGGCACCCACGTCGATCATGACGGAGGGAACGCCGTGGCGAACAAAATTATATTGATCGCTGCGAATGAACACATTGAGCAGCGGCAACGGATCGGGCTGTATGCGCACGTTCAGACGTTCACCGACCCGCGTTGCGCGGTCGCCTAAGTCGGACTCCGCAAGCCCATAGACGGTGAGGATCTTGAGCGGCACGATGGGCAGGAACATGTCGGTATTGATGTCGGCGACCATGGACTTCGGCGCGACGGTCGGATGCTCCGCGAAATACTTGGAGCCCAACAATCCCTTCTCCTCGCCCGTCACCCATACCAGCAACACCGAACGCTTCAGCGCGGTGTGCGATTGTCGCAGCGAACGGGCCAGATCGAGCAGCAACGCGCTGCCCGAGCCGTTGTCCATCGCGCCGTTGTAAATTCGATCGCCATTGATCGGTTCGCCGATGCCGACATGATCGATGTGCGCGGAAAGCACGACGTATTCAGCCTTGAGATTCGGATCGGTTCCCGGGATCCGGGCGACAATGTTGGTCGATTCGATCTCGCGCGAGTGCGTGGCGGTAGTAGCGCTGACGGATACCTTCAGGGGAAAACGCGGCAGCGGCTTGCGATCCTTGCCGAGGGCCGCGAGCTCCTCGAAGCTGTGCCCGGTTCCCTGCAAGAGCAGGTCTGCATGGGCCGGATTGAAGGCGACCGCGAGTTTGGAGCCGGAGGTCTCGTCGAATTCCGGGCCGACCAGATCCATGCTCGGATGATTGCGGTTCAGCGATGATCGCGCCCAGGGCAAGTCCACGGAAGCGGGATTTTGGATCTGGATGACGCCGATTGCGCCGGCGGCTTTGAGCGCCTTCCACCGTTCGGCGCGCGATTGGTAATGAGCACTCAATGCCGAGGGCACGTCGGCCGGCGATCCGGTGAGAATCACCGCCACCTTGCCCTTGAGATCCAGGCCCGCAAAATCGTTGTAATTCTTCTCCGGAATGGTCAAGCCATAGCCGACGAATATCAGGGCTGCATCGACCTTTGGCGCCGGCGGATAGCGCGTGCTGAAATACGCCTGTTCGCCGAGAGTGAGCACTTGCGCATGGCCATCGCGAAGCAGCGAGAGTTGGCAATGGGCTTCATCGATCTCGAGCGTACGCAGCTTGAGGCTCTGAAAGTAGCCGTCCGAGCCTGCCGGCTCGACACCCAGCGCCTTGAGCTTGCCGACAATGAATTCTTGCGCCCGGTGCTCGCCCTTGCTGCCGGTATCGCGACCCTCGTACTTGTCGTCCGAGATCTCCTTCACCGTTTCCCACCACGCTTTGCCGTCAAAATGCTCCGCCGCCTGGGCGGTGCAGGCAACAACGATGAGCAAGAGTGCCGGTGATCTTCGCAACATATGGTGGTCCCTGACTTATTTTAATGGGCTGCGCAGCTTATACCGCGCCGGCTTGTCGATCTACTCGGGGGCAATGGCGGAACGCTGTAGGGTGGTCTCGACGGCCTCGATAGAGCTTCCCTCCTCGCTGAGGCGTCGGGAGTGTGAACAGGCCGGCAAGACGCAGTAGAATGCTGCATGGCGAAAGAACAGGAAGCTGTTGATAATCTTCTCGACGCTCTGGTGTGGATGCGCCGCAAGGCCAAGAAGCGTGAGGCGGTCGACACGCTGATCGACGAGCTGGTAAGCATGCGACGCAAGGCGATGAAGAAGGCGGCCAAAAAGAAAACCGGCGGGAAGCGCAAGAAGGGGCGCGCCAAGCGCTGAGCGTGATCAATTTTTCGGCAGTTCACATAAGCGGCTGAATCGCGTTGCCGTTTAGATCGCGGCGAACCGGTTATGCACAGGGTTATCCCCCGGGATTGGGGATAGATTGGCGCAGTCGCGGCACCTCGTGCCCGGGTGCGCGGCATGAGCGGCCAAGTCGTCGCGGTTTCACCTCTCGTTACGGCAGAATCTCAACGCGCGTGCGACCTGAGGTCAATTCCCAGAGGTCTTGCAAATCTTGATTGGATAGCGCGATACAGCCGTTGGTCCAGTCGCGTGTTTGATAGTACGAGACCGGCTTGGAACCGGGATCTCCGCCAGTACACTGTTGCCGGCAGCCGAAAGCGCGCCGGTAATCGCGACAGAGAACAGCGTCGCGCACTATCGACATTATTTTAGGCGCGAGGATCTCTATCGGCTGGTGTGGACGTCGCCCGTCAGCGAGATCGCCGCCCGCCTCGGAGTATCGGATGTGGGACTGGCGAAGCTCTGCCGTCGAGCCGGGGTGCCCATTCCCGCACGAGGCTACTGGCAACGAACCGAGGCAGGCCGGGCAATCGAGCCGGCGCCGTTGAGAGAGGCACCCACAGGGCTTCCGGAATGGCTGAGGATTCGAGGGACAAAGCCAGCAGGCGCCGTTAATGGCCGCGTCAGGAATGCGAGCCGTGCCGCCTAGCTTAGCTAAGGTTATGCGCTCCTTGTGGGTCGCGCAAAACCCCTGCCCGTCGGCGAGGCCGGGCGGAGCCGGGCACGGGTAAACAAACGGGAGGGAAATCACCCGGTCTGCACAAGTCGGCGCGGAAGATAGGGGGAGACCCGTTTGTTTAGCAAAGCGACCCTTCAGCGGCGGAAGGGGCGGCGCCCCCGCCTTGTGCAGAATCAGGGCCGTAACGCGCTGATTTCACGATTTATCAGTCGCGCTGGCACTCGCTGCTTTGATGCGACGGCTCCCGCACGGTATGCTCACGGGATGCAAGAACTCGTATTCGAAGTCACCCAGGAAGCCGACGGCGGCTTTGTCGCCGAGTCGCTGGGCGAAGGCGTTATCACCCAGGCGGACACTTGGGATGAGCTACGACGTAATGTGCGTGAAGCGGTCGAGGCTTATTTCTTCGACAGCGCACCGCCGAAGCACATTCGGCTGCATCTGGTACGCGACGAAGTACTCGCGACCGGATGAAACTGCCGCGAGACCTTAGCGGCGGCCAACTCGTACAGGCACTGTGTAGAAGTTGGGGCTACCGAAAAGTTCACCAGGTCGGAAGTCATATCATCATCGAAACCAACGCGCCCCAGCATCAAAGACTGAGCGTTCCTGATCATCGTCCGTTACGCACTGGAACGCTCAACGCTATCTTGCGTACCGTCGCCTCGCACAAGGGCGTCTCACGGGAAGAGATTCTAGGTTCGCTATAAGTCGTCTAGTTCGAGGCGCGGATCTATATAGTTACGGCTTTTGCGCCTCAATGATTTGACGACAATAAACCAAGTCAGGTGCGGATGTGAAACACCTTATTCATGATTTTCCACTGCCCGTCGACCTTGAGGAGCGTAAATAGGTCCGTGTAGTTCGTCCCAGTCCAATTATCAAGTTCGAGGCGCACGGTCGCGATCGTGGCAGCGATATCGATATTCACGATGTCGGCTTTAATATCTGCGGCTGGACCATTCCGGTCGTGCCAATCAAAGAGGCGCTGTATAGCCCCCGCAAAAAGACCGTCTCCCTCGTAACCAAAAATGGTTGCGTCGTCGTGAAAAGCACGTCTCATCTCAGTGCTAGCTAGCACCGCCCCCAGCGCAACGGCGGCGGTGCATGTGGTCCTTGCACTTACTCACGATCGACCTCACCATATCGCAATGAAGCTAAAGGCAAAGAAAAAGGCCACCCGTAGGGTCAAGCCCAAGCGACCCGTCTCTTTGGGACGCAGCCCCCTGACGGGCGCGCAGGTGTTTAAGTCTGTCGCCAAGGGCGCTTCGATCTCCTTGGACGATGTTCGCCGTGTAGTTCGGGACCTCGAGCCTCTGGCGCTCGATTGACAATTGGCCGCTGCGCCTCCCGTCTCGTCCGATCACGTCTTCGTCAACTGTCCCTTCGACGACGAATACACCGAGACCTTTCGCGCGCTGATCTTCGCCATTCGCGCCTGTGGCTTTCGGCCGCGCTCCGCGCGCGAGCTTGATGACAGCGGGCAACCGCGAATCGAGAAGCTACGGCCTCATCAAGGAGTGTCGTTACGGCATTCACGACCTTTCGCGTACCGAATCGGATGCCGTCCACCGCCTGCCGCGATTCAACAAGCCGCTGGAGTTGGGCATCTTCATGGGCGCCAAACACTATGGAGCGCCCCGCCAACGCGAGAAGCGCCTGCTCATTTTTGACACCGAGCAATACCGATACCAAAAGTTTATTTCGGATCTCGCCGGCATGGACATCCACGCTCATGGTGCAGAACCCGAAACCGCCCTTATCGAGACCCGCCATTGGTTGACCAATGTGTCTCGGCGGCAGCTCCTGGGCGAGCAAGACCTCCTGGCTTGGTATCGTGCCTTTCGCGAGGAGCTGCCCACACTCGCCGAAAGGCTGGGCCTTGACCCGGCCGGCCTCACTTATGCGGACTTCGACCAGATCCTCTCCGGTTGGCTCGAGTCTCGACCCGTCGCGCGCACGTAGCTGCTGGCTCCGTCTCTCGCGCGAAGATATGTCTGTCATCTTTCGAGGTAATGGAGCCACTGGGTTTTCGGCATATAGGAGCCAGTGTTAGGTACGTGTCGCGCGGTGAAGGCCCTACGAGGAGAAGCACTTGTCCCTAAGAATTATCATCCTGCCTGTGAACGGGCGCCGAATATTGACCAGGTTTTGCACGGAATCAGCGTCGAATCATGACCAGGCGATAATAGGTGCAAGATTTCCGGTAATGGACCCAGCTGATTTCGCGTAATGGGACCGGTATCCTCGCGGATGCCTGCACACGGCTTGGGGTCAATGTGGGTCGCGACTCCTTCACTGCGACGGACTCGCACCGTCTACTCCTTGCCGGTCTCCCGGCGCGCAAGTCCTGTATTTAATTCAAAATAATTGGCGCGCCCGACTGGATTCGAACCAGTGACCCCTGCCTTCGGAGGGCAGTACTCTATCCAGCTGAGCTACGGGCGCGTACCTGAAATCTTATCCGATTGCCGACCTGCCGCCCGCTGGCGTTTGGTCACGCCTTGGTCACTCCGTCGGCGGGGCGCTTCCGGCGCCCGTCTGCAAGCTCTTAATCCCCTTGAACTTTCCCACCCGCTTCGAACCTCAGCTTGACTTCTTCGGAGGCGAATACTCTATCCAGCTGAGCTACGGGCGCAAGGCAGGGGTGGCGATACTACCCGCGGACGGCAAGTGCCGTCCAGCGGCAGCGCGCTGCCAGCAGCATGGGTGAATGCTTCGGCGGAACCAGGCTGCGAGTGTTTCTCCCATCAATTCATGGCAACGCCGATCCGGCCTTCTGTTGGGGGTAGAGAATCATCTGCGTGCAGCGAAATACCGCCAGCGTTCGGCCGGATTCTTTGTGCGTGACGAGGGCATCCCAAACCTGGGTGGTCTTGCCGCGGTGCACGGGTGTGGCGACGCCGACAATCGTACCCTCTCGCGTGGTAGCAAGATGATTGGACTTCAGCTCGATGGTGGTAAAGCCGGCGGCGTCCGCAGGGAGATTGGCGACGCAGCCATATCCGGCCACGGTGTCCGCCAGGGTCACGATCGTGCCTGCGTGCAGATAGCCATTGGGCGCCATGACGGACTCCACCACCGCCAACTCGCCGCTGACGCGTGAGGCGCTGACTGCCGTGATGATGATGCCGAGGTGACCTGGCAGCTTGCGGGCGCCCGCCAGGTTAAACGCCTCCGGCGTTCGTGTGGTGATAAATTCAGCGCTCATGGCCGCCTTGTCTCGCTGTCCTAGGGCATATGTTCAAAAAAATCTACCACGCCGGTCTCCAGCGAGTATTCGGCGCCCACCACCATCAGGCCCGCGTTTTGAATCAGATTCTCGATGATCTCGGAGCCGTGCCGCAAGTGATTGACCGATGCTCGAATATTGGCGCGGCAGGCCTCACGCACCAAGGCATCGCGATCGTTTTTCAGATTGGTCGCCAACAGGCCCTGCACGGCGGGCCTGATGAAGTCCACGATGGAATGCAGGTTGCGGGATTGATTCTCGACCGGCCGCTGAAGCTGCTCCAGCGTGGTTTCGATTGCACCGCAGCGGGAGTGGCCGAGCACCACCACCAGGCGCGTGTGAAATTGTTCCGCCGCAAATTCAACGCTGCCGATCAGAGAAGGCGCGACGATGTTGCCGGCCACTCGAATGACGAACAGATCTCCTAACCCCTGATCGAAAACGATCTCGACGGGAACTCGAGAGTCGGAACAGCCCAAGATCGCCGCGAAGGGTTCCTGCCCCGCCGTCAACTCCAAGCGCCGCGCCCGGCTTTCGACTGCGTCTCGGCTGAGGGCCTCTGACACGAAGCGGCGGTTCCCTTCGCGCAGCAGCGCAAGCGCGTCTCGAGCCGAGATCATCGGTGAATCACGGAATTCCGCCGCGCCGTCTGGCGGCTACAGCGCGCGTCGGGCTGAGTTATCGCGGTACCCAAGGACGCGCGCGGGCAGAAACAGGATCGCCCGCAGCAAGGCGAAGATCGCCTCGAACGAGATGCCGATCAGGCGGAACGGCAGGGACAGCAGCCAAACCAAAGGCCAGAGCACCAGGGCCAGGATGGCCACCGGCCAGCACAGGACCAGCAAAACACACCATAAGAGCAAGGTCTTCACGTCCGCCCCTCCTCAATTCTTGCGTATCACCTTATCACAGAGCGTCGCGCGGTGGCGGACGGCGGCGGGTCTTGCGGGCGCAGGAGCTCCATTTGCCTTTCCGGGTTTGCCGGCGCCGAGAATCCGTATCGTGCATAGAGGCCGTGTGCGTCCTGGGTGCCGAGCGTATAGCGCACGATGGTTCGCAACTCCGGGTGGGCCAGGATGGATTCGATCAATAGCTTGGCAATACCGCGGCCGCGGAACTCGGCAAGAACGAAGACATCGAGCAGATGCGCAAAGCGAACGAAATCGGTGACGATCCTGGCAAAGCCAATTTGGCGGCCGTCGGAATACGCGCCGAAGCATAAAGAATGCTCGATGCACTTTGCCACGCTGGAACGGGATATACCGGGAACCCAGTAGGAGTCATTGGCCAGAAAGGCGTGAATCATCTCCACGTCGAGCCGATCCTGATTCGTCGAGATTTCGATCTTCATTTTCCGGGCAACAGCCTCTTCGGTGCGACCAATCCGTAACTCAATTCCACCAGATTCCTCACCTCGGACCAATCGACGGCCGCGCCGTCGAGCCGCAATCCAAACCAGCCTCGCGGACCAATGTAGGGTGGAAGATAAAAGCGTTTGGGCTCCCGCGAGGCGCGGTCGACGTTTTCTCCGAGCGCCGATTTGCAGCACACGGAAATAATGCCGTCGCCGTGATGATTGTTCAAAAAATACGCGAACACCCTGCCGCGAACGCGAAAATCGGCGTGCTCGTTGCGATCGCGCCGCGCCGTTTCAGGCAGCGAAAGGCAAATCTTGCTTAACTTGCGCAAGAGGGGATGCTCGCGCACCGCGGTCATTGCCGCGCCTTTGCGCTCAGCCTTGGGCGCCGGCTTGCCCGCTGACCGGCTCGCGCTGGGTTTCACGAATTCCAAGCGCCTGAAGCGCACTGCCGACCAATCCTCATCGATCGCCACCATGCGCACGGACTCGAAGCCGGCGGCTCGAATGACGCTCCATCCCGAATCGCGATTGAATTCGCATCGGTAGCGCTTGGAAGTTCCCTTGGGGTATGCGAACCAGATCACGGCATCGCCCGCGGAGGCGCCGGCGAGAATCTTCGAGGCGCGATCCAATTGCGCCTGAGTCGTCGCGAAAGCCAAGCCGTAGTCGATCGACTTCGGCTTGACAGGGTCGCGCGCGATTTTGACGCCCGTGAGCTGTTTGAGCTCCGCTTCGAAGGAATCCGGCGCATTGAAAACGGCGATTTCTCGATGCGCGCCAAGATTGAGCTTCTTGAAAAGCGGCGATGTGACGCGGTCGTTCATGTGTCCACCGGGCGGCTCTGACCATGTTTGGCGGCCAGCGTAATGTTCGGTGGAAAACCGCAGAACACGAACCGCCCTAGATCATGCATGCCCAACACACCTTACCTCATTTTCCCGCCTTCAATGCAGCGTACCGACTGAGGCTGTCTTTCGGCCACTGCTCCGCGGGCTTGTAGAAGTCGGCGAACACGGGAATACCGCCGGGCAGCTGCACCCACGGCTGCTTCGACGATGTAAAAATATGAATGTCCGGCGGCTGCGTATCCGGTTCGTCGAGTGTTCCGACGCGCACGAAGCTTACGGCATCGCCGGCGGCGGCATAATGACTCCACAAGGCCACCAAGCACTTCGGGCAACGCGCGATGCGCTGGCCCTTGCCGCTGTTGGATGGGGTGTCGATCATCTGCACGACGCCGGTCAGCAGGTGAACGCGATCCGCCTCGATCATGGCATTCAACACGAATGCGCTGCCGGTTTCCCGTTGGCACCAACGGCAGTGGCAGCAATGCACGAAGAGAGGCTTGCCGCTCATGCGGTAGCGAACGTGGCGGCACGCGCAGCCGCCCTCCTGGGATCGCGCCGATGTTTCGGTGATCGACATGGGGTCAGGCAGCGCGCTTGCGCGCGGTCACTTCGATTTCGATTTGCATCCGAGGATCCAGCAGGCCCGCGGAAATCATCATCATGGCCGGACGGCTTGTCGTCGTGATCAAACGTCGCGTCATTGCATTGTCCTCCTCAGGCTCCAGTGTACTTCGACTGGCGGAGCGAGTCCGCATGGGTGTCAAAAAACCACAGGCCGCCTGAAAACGCGAACCACCATGCGGCCGCGAGCCACCAGCCGCCGAGAAAGTCGGCACGGATTTTGGCGAAGAACGCCAGCGAGGTCGCCAGCAAGCAGAGGAAAGAGATGGCCAGGATGCGTCGCGAAGAGAGTCTTCGGATCCAATATATTCGGATGAGGGATGCATACGTGATCGCACCCGACAGTGAACAGAGGCCCAGTACGAGATGGAGACGTTCATTTCCGCGAGCGCCCGCGAACAGCACGAGGCCCAGGATGCCCACGTACAGCGTGAATATGCTGAGTGACGCCGCAATGGCGATGAACATGAATTTACGAAGCTTGCTGCACGGCGAGCGCAGCGTCAACGCCAGGCCGGATGCGTGCAGCGCGCCGTTGATCGCAAATGAGGCGATGAGCGAATCGTTCAGCAGATCCCACTGCCCGAACAGGAACAGAACGAGCGTCGCTGCGCCGAGGAGACTGAAGTGCCGGGCGTAATGAAAGTGGCCCATCCCGGCCATCATAGACCGCATGGTGACTCCTTCCTGCAGATTCCTCGGATAGCTTGCCGGGAGAACGGTTCATAACTTTTGCTTGCCCGTCAAAACGTCCCACCACAACCGCCAGTCGCCCATCAAGCTGAAGCCAGGATGGCGAAAGGTCGCGGGTTTGTTGCGCTCGAAGAAAAAATGTCCCACCCAGGCGAATGCGTAGCCTTGAACCAGCGCCACCGCAGCCAGCCACCCTTTCTGAGTCGCGATGGCAGCGATGAGCAGCACCAGGGCGATGCTGGTTCCTGCAAAATGCAGCCGCCGCGACGTGCGGTTCGCGTGCTCGCTCAGATAGAACGGATAGAAATCGCTGAAGGTGCGAAATTTATTCAATGCCCGAGGCCTGCTTCGACCCAATCGAGCCGATCCTTGTGGAAGTGTTTTGCGGCGACCGGTATGCCCGATGCGGGAAATTCCATCACGTACTCATCGGCCGCGTCGAACTTGGGCCAGCGATCGCCGCCGGCGGAATCGGGGTTGCCGGTTTTGGCGAACTGCGCCCAGTACCTGTTCGCCGCGGATGCGACGGCCTTGCCTTCGTCGTCGAAGGCCGTGCTACGCGGGGTGTTGAAGACGTAGGCAAGTTCGCCGCCGTGCGCCAAACCGAACGAAGTCGCGCGCTGCGCGGCCGGGGTATACGAGAAGTGATACACGTAGACGTTACTGTGCCTTGCGTGCAGCCGCGCCAGATCGCGGTCCGGTTCGCTGATGGAACTGTCGGTAACAAGCCGGGCGATGATGCGGTCGGCATCGCCGCTGTGGTCGGGATCGTAGGCGGCGATGAAGGCCTCGCGCCGTTGCTGGATGGCAGCCAAGCGCTCGGCGGCGTTCAAGCCACGCCGGGTGAGGCTGGCCTCATCGCTGGTGCCGCCCAGCAAATAGGGGACATGCGCTTCTTTTCCTTGGGTGAATCCGTCGGCAGCACTGCCTGTGATCAGCTTGCCGTCGGCCATGGGCAATATTTGTTCAGGCGCCCCAATCGGGGCGGGATTCGCGGCCAGTTCGGCCCACGACAACGCCCGCAGTGCTTTGGCCGCGGCGGCATCGGAACCGTGAACACCCGCTTTCTCGGCAAAGGTCACGCCGTTCTGCTCTACGGAACTGATCGGCCGCGCGGCGAGTCGGCCGAAGCCCGACTCCGACAGCGCTTTGTTGAACAATCCCTTGGCCTGAGGGGCCAGCATCAGGTAGTTGACCGAAATGGCGCCGGCGGATTCGCCGAAGATGGTGACGTTTTTGGGGTCTCCGCCGAATTCTTTGATGTTGTCGGCGACCCAGTTCAGCGCCGCGATCTGATCCATCAGACCGTAGTTGCCGAGCAGTCCCTTGGGATTTTCCGAAGATGGTGACGTTTTTGGGGTCTCCGCCGAATTCTTTGATGTTGTCGGCGACCCAGTTCAGCGCCGCGATCTGATCCATCAGACCGTAGTTGCCGAGCAGTCCCTTGGGATTTTCCGTGGTCAGCGCAGGATGCGCGAACCACCCGGCGCGGCCCAGGCGATAGTTCACGGTCACGACAATCACCCCCTGCCGGGCGAACTGGCTGCCGTCGTAAGCGGAGCCCGAACCGAATAGAAACGCACCGCCATGGATCCAAACCATGACGGGAAGCTTGGCGCCTCTTTTGGCGCCGGCGGGCTCGTATACATTGAGATACAGGCAGTCCTCAGCCTGCGCACACGTTGATGAAAAGGCGTTCGCGGCACGCACGCCCGACCATTTCCCGGGAAGCTGTGGCTCGCGCCAGCGCAAATCTCCCGCCGGGGGAGCAGCGAACGGCAATCCCTTGAAGACTGTCACCCCATCTGCAACGATACCCTGCGCTTCGCCCTGTCGCACCTTGACGATGGGGCCGTTGGCCGGGGGTGGTGCGGCAGCGGGCTCGGCGGCCTTTTGCGCTTGAGCGAAGGCGGCGCCCTCGGCCAATGCCAGGACGATCGCTGCTGCGTGAACGAGGAAACGCTGTGTCGACATGAATCCCCCTGGCCTGCTGCTGAATCACGACCCTGCCTGCCGGTGCGCCGTCCTGAGGAACATTGTGCGCCGCCTACCATTCGAGCGAGCACGAAGCATAAGCGAAGTCGCGCGGCGCGGCGACAATTGCTCGGGCGGCGTCCTAGAAATTTAGCAGATCGCCGCGAAATGGCCGATGGGAAGCATAAAGCGAGCTACGCTGTTGCAACGGCGCCAAGTCCCACCCGAGGCGCGTGGCTTGATCCAACGCCTGCGATTGCGCCTTCATGGCACCGATGTAGTCATCCCGCGAAGCGAATGCGGCGGCCCGAATTTCCCAAAAACTTGGATCTTCCTTGTAAGTACGTTGTATGCCGTCGGTCAGCGCGAGCGCGCGCGCCGGATCACGCCTATCGGCGAATGGATTTGCCGCCAAGATTGAGGCCAGCAGCAGCCTTGCCGTGATGTTGTTCTGCTTCGCAGCTCGCTCAAGCCATACCACGGCGCCTTGAAGTGCCTCGGGGCTTGGCTTGTCCCTCAAGAGGTACTCCGCAAGCGAAACTTGCGCATCCGCTTGGTCCGCTTGGGCCGCCTTTTCGAGCCAGATCTCGCCTTTGGTGTTGTCGCATTGGCATCCCCGGCCGATCAGCAGGCCGGTGCCGATCTGATATTGCGCGTACGGCGCTCCCGCTTGCGCGGCTTTGAGAAACCATGGCAAGGCTTTGTCGTAGGTCTGATTGAGCTGCGGCAGGCCGGCCAGCATCATGGCGTAGAGCATCTGTGCCATCGGATCACCCGCCTCGGCTTTGAGTTTTGTTGCGCTGACCCGGGCCTCGAGAGTTCCGTAGTCGCGCAGAGCCACTGACTTGACCGCGAAGGTATAGAGCATGCTGGTTGACGCGGCGATGGGCTCGCCGTTGACTCTTGCCGGCAAATACGTGGAGCGCATGACGCTGTCGCGAACGGATGCCTCGAAGTATCCGCCCGGCAACGAATACAAAATACGGGGCATGCGCGCATGGCCGTCGGGTGCAACAACAAACTCGACATAGGTTTCGCCCTGAATTCCTTTTCTTAGTGCGTCCAGAGGATAGGACGGCACGTATGGCTTTGATCGCCGCGGTGGGTCGCGATCCACGTATTCTTTTCCGTGCAAAACCAGCGGTAACAGCCGCTCATTGAGCTTTGCCTGGCCGTACTGAGCTTGAAGCCCTGAGGAGAATTGCAATGAATTCGGCGAGAGCATCGGTTCCAACTTGTCGGCGAGCTCTTTGCCTGGCGCCTCTCCATTCTGAGCGGCCAACGATGCCCAGGCATGGGCGTTGGTATTGCTGACCGCAACACCCTCTCCTCGCGAATACATGACGGCGAGATTGAACTGCGCCTGCGGTTGACCCAGTTCCGCCAGGTCCTTGAACTGCCCAAATGCGGTAGTGAAATCGCCTTTGCCGTAGGCCTGGCTCGCCGAGTACAGATCGGCCCGAGCCGCTGTCGAGCTCAAGAGCGAGCCCATCGCAATGAGCGCCATGAGAGTTCGCATGATTTAGGTGCTGAGCTCGTACTCGCTCTGAACCAGGCCGCTGGGGTACTGGCGTGTTGCAATGTGTTTGAGAGGAATGTCGCGCATCACGGCGCCAAACAGCGAAATTCCGCCGCCGATCAGCACGGGCACACGCGTCACGATCAGACGTTGAATGAGGCCTGCCCGCAAGAATCCCTGAATGGTGAAGCCGCCGTCGACGTAAAGGTGCTGTATGCCGCGGGCCGCGAGTTGCGAATGAATCTCGGTCGGATGTCCTGACATCCTCTCCACTCGAGCTCCGGCTGGAGCGGGCGCCAGCGGGCTGGTGCTGAGCACGAATACGGACTTATCGCGATAGGGCCATGCATCGAAGGCCAACACTGTTTCGTACGTTTTACGTCCAATGACCAACGCGTCCACGGAACCCATAAATTCATCGTAGCCGTGAGGCTCCCCGCCGCCCGCGGGCAGAAAATCGAGCGCTCCATTGGGTCGTGCAATGAAACCATCAACACTCGTGCCGACAAATACGGATGCCTTCATGGCGCAATCCAAGTCAAGGCCTGCCTCGGTGGAGGATCCAAGCAAGGAAGGTGCCGTAACTCTTCACGCTCCCCGGAATATGCATTGAAGCGGGCGGTGTGTGCAGCCAAGGAACGGTCCCGCCAGTTGGAATTAAGCGCGATTGCGGTCATTGCCGTGCAGGTCCAGCGCCATGTAAAGCGTCCCCGCGATCGGATTATTGCAGTACGCTGCGATCTTCACGAATCCCATGGAGCGATAAAGGGCCTGTGCGCCGGTCATTGTCGGCAGCGTATCGAGCAGCACTCTGTCATACCCAGCGAGACGGGCTTCTCTTAGCAAGGAAATGGTGAGCAGCCGGCCTAGACCTGAGCCGCGGCCCGCAGGACGTACATACAGACGTTTCATTTCGCAATCGGCGCCGCGCAGCGGGCGCAGACCCACCGCTCCGAGGACGGATGAACCGTTCGTAGCCAGAAATAAGCGCCCTCCCGGGCGTGCGTAGTTGCCTGGCAAAGAAGCCACCTCTTCCGCAAAGCCCTGAAAGCAAAGATCCACGCCCAGCGAGGATTGGTATTCGATGAAGACCTCGCGCACCCGCTCGATGTCAGCGGCCGTCTGCGCTTCGCGGATGGTTGCCTGCATCGATTGCTCCGTTATTCAAAAACGCCGCCTGCAAAAAAACGCTACTCAGCGCACTTGAGTTTCACTGAGTGTTCCACCAGCTCGCGAAGGCGCCGCTGCATGAAGCGGCCCTGCTCCGGCGAGTACTGCTTTTTGAGAGCCCTCTGAATCTCGCCCTGCTCGGCCTTGATTGCGAGACACGCGGGGTCGTCCTGCGCTTCGGGGAGAGCAACGCTCGATGCGCCACGCGAGGCAACGGCCGCCGAATTTGCCGACGCAGCCGGTGGGGCGGCAGCAATGGGCGCGGTCTCAGCGTCACTGGCGGCGCTTTGCGCGGGCGCAGCTGCATCCACCGTGACAGTCGCCGCCGGTGTCGGGTGATCCACCGGCGAGGCCGCCGGCGGCCTATTTCGGTCGTTGACGCTGACAAAAGCGTCGGGCGAAGCGTGTTGATAGCCGCTGATCACCTTGTAAGCGAGGCCGCCGGCTCCAGCCGATAGCAGAGCCGCACCCAAAATCGGCCGCAGCCACCCACTCATCCGCTCCCCCGTTAGTCAGTGATTGCCCGCCGTACGCCACGCCGGACGCCTGTTGTCGTTAGGCATTATGCCGTTAAATGTGCACGGGACAACCGCGCGGATCAGAACGATAGCGGGGGTAAATTCCCGCGTGCAGGTGCGGCACCGTATTGCCAAGAAACGCGACGTTCACGTGATCCGGACGAAAGGAACGGCTTACCGCGGCTTCGGCGCTCCAAACATCCGCCGAAAACTGCCGCAGAGTGGGCATCCCAACCCAAGGCGCAGCTCAAGCCAAGGAGCCAGCGTCGCCATGCTGCCTACATCCGTTTAAGTACTTCCCTTTCCGGGAAGTGTTTGGAATTGCGGCAAGCCATCGTCCAGCCTTACCCAGGGCAACTTATCTTGCACCCAAATGTGCATTTGCGGCGCCCAGGGTGAAGGATCATCCAATGACACCAACGTGAAGTCCACCTCGCCGGCAAGCTGACCATGACGATAGGTTAGCGAGCTACCGCAGTTGGCGCAGAAGGTTCGTTCCACATCGGCGGAGGTTTTAACCACGGCAGCTTCTCCGCTCAAGATCCGGAATTGGTCCGAAGTAACGGTTCCCCAGGCGACAAAGGCAGCACCGGCGGCACGACGGCAACTTTCGCAGTGACATATGCAGAGATTGCGGACCGGACCTGTTACAGCGAAGCGTATTTTTCCGCAGTAGCAGCGCCCAAAGTGCGTCTGCGAACTCATGATTTCACCCATTTTTTGACGACCATTCGAAAAGGCCATGTCGCATGCGGCGATCCCCGGAATCGATTAAGGAGGAGGAGCTACGGTTACGCGCCAGCCAAAGTCGTTTTTTATCACGAGCATATCCTCTACGAATTTCGTGGCGTCGGGACTTATGCATTGCTGCGTCAGCTTCATCAACCCGGGCGCAATCTGCGTTTTCCCAACGAACGAACACTTTAGATGACCGTAGTCGGGGAAACCTTTTGCGCGAAGCTCATTTCGAAATGATAGTTCTCGTCCTGCCGCTGCTTGTTTGATCATGTCGGGATCGTTCGCGAGCGTCGGATTGATTTTTTGGAGCATTTGCCGCCCCTCTTCAACGAAGTCCATCGCAGCCACGGCGCCATTCAAGTCTTTTCGAACGAAGGCTTGCTCTAGGGCGCGCACCGCATCCTCCGGCGTATCAAACCCGTGCGGAATAACCGCGGTTGCCGCAGTAAGCCACGACACCAGGCACAGATAGTTGAATATCATTGACTACCGCTCCTGACAATACGGGTGCGAAGCCGTCCCACACCCGCCAGACCTTACAATAGAGGAGCTCCGGGCACCGCGCCACCGAGGCGTGGTTCATCCTTGCTATCCTCCGAGCGTGTCTGCCGGTTGCCTGAGAGGGTAAGGGGAATAATCATGCGTATATTGATCGTGGCGGCATTCTTCTGTGCCGTGCCAGTGGTTGGCCACGCCCAGGAGGACCCGCACATCCGCGCTTTGGCGGCGGGGTACAAAGCGGCGTTCGTATGCAGCGGTGTGTTCAACGCGGGGCAAACGCCTGAGCAGATCGCTGCCGATGACTTGGATGGAATTTACGTTCAGTACCAGGCGCTGGTCCGCAGCTTGCCGCCACCCCAGGTCGACCGCGCCAAGCGGATGGTGAGCGTGCCTTTCGACGAGAAGCTACCACCGCGCATTTCCGCGTGGCGGCCGGGCCTCGGTTGCACTCAACTGCCTATTGGCGCCGGGCCGGAAATGGCGGCGACCCTTCCGCAGCTGAAGGCGGTGCGCCCCTCCGGCGATTTGGACAAGCGAGCCTGGCCGGAGGGTGACGCCGGCGCTGCCGCCACCAAGCAGCCGTCCGCCGCGCTTTCCCAAGTCGTTGCGAAACTGTTCGATGGTCAGACCTATGGCGCCGGGACAAAAACGACCGCGATCATCGTCATACAGGACGGGAAGATCCGCGCCGAGCGCTATCGCGACGGCTATGACCTGCATACGCCGCAGCGAACCTGGTCGGCCGCCAAAAGTATCACCGCGACCCTCGTTGGACGTGCGGTTCAATTGGGACTGCTGGAAGTCGACGCGCCCGCCAACATCCCTGAGTGGAAACATCCCGGCGACCCGAGGGCCGCGATCACGCTCGCAACACTTATGCATATGAACAGCGGGCTTTGGACGGACGGGCCGGGCAATCGCACGGACGAGGTCTACCTCGGCGGGGGTTCGGTCACCCAGTGGGCGGCCGCCATGCCGCTGGAGGCGGCCCCCGGATCTCGCTTCCGCTACGCCAACAACGATCCGCTGCTCGTTGCTCGCAGCGTGCGCGCGACGCTCGGCGACGGCCAGGCGGCGATCGACTTCCCCTTCACTGAGCTCTTCTGGCGCATCGGGATGTTTCATACGACGCCGGAGACCGACTGGCAGGGAAACTACGTTCTTTCCAGCCAAGTCTGGACCACGGCGCGCGATCTCGCGCGGTTGGCGCTGCTATACCTCAACCACGGCGTCTGGAACGGCCAACGTCTGCTCCCGGAGGGTTGGCCGACGTTTGTCGCGACGCCCGGTGCCGTGCAGCCGCCAACCGGTGCGGGCTACGGTGCCTTCTTCTGGCTCTACGGGCCCGAGCAAGGGTTGCCCGAGGGGACCTACCTGATGAACGGCAACCGCGGGCAGTACGTATTCATCGTGCCCTCCAAAAAAGTGGTCATCGTGCGCCGCGGCTTTGATCCGGCCAACGGCGGCATCTTCGACCTCGCCCGCTTTGGCCGCGACATCCTGGCGGCGCTGGAGCATCCTTCTTGATCCAAAGCCTTAGAGGAATGCCTCCAGGAGCGCGAAGCATGGTCACAAACTTGGCCAGCTCACCTTTTTCGCCGACCTTCGACTCCCGCGCTTGCGGCTGTCGGTGCCCTCAAACCAGCGGTCCGCTTCACTTGCGCCAAACAGGCGTCGGTCGCCTTCACGGCGGTCGGCATTCTTGCGGAACCTACACGAACATTTTGTCGGCATCGTGCAGCCCCGCAACGGCAGGCGCGGTGCTTCGCGCAGCAGGTAGGGCTTCCCCGTAGCCTGCATTGCCGCCGCACAGCACTTGATGCTCGGTGCGATCTCGACCGCGCGAAAATCGCCGTTGCCGTTCGGTCGCTTGGCCGCCGTTGACGAAGGTTTCTTGGGATTGTGCTCGCGCGAAATCTTGCCAAGCAACGCCATCAGTACTTCTATCGTGTACGCAAAGGGTCCCTTGCTCCGTGTGCCATCTGTCATGCGATTATCTTCTTCCCACGTGTCGCGCAAATGCGCACGACTTGGAACAGTGCCACAGACAGACCGCCATCGCGGATATGCAAGTGTGAGCAATGCGATGAATGCCTCACTGCACGCCGATGTAAGTTAAATGGGCGGATACTGCCGTAAGCGCCGCACGTTCCTGTTCGTCAACTTATCGTGTCCTTCCGGTGAGGGTGCTTGACGCAGGTGACCCGGCCCGGTACGGAGGACCGTAACCGGATAGCGGGCATTTCAGGCAGCGCCATATCGCAGCGCTCGATTGATCGCGTTCAGATCGAACCCCTCCGGATCGAACGCGCCT
>Ga0210403_10000425_pt1 | contig 44671 bp, 35 predicted proteins | sample IncBWC19MmetaG_FD_150863 | JGI IMG/M metagenome (GOLD analysis project Ga0210403, IMG submission 150863) | Forest soil microbial communities from Barre Woods Harvard Forest LTER site, Petersham, Massachusetts, United States - Inc-BW-C-19-M | ecosystem: Environmental > Terrestrial > Soil >...
GGAGGGCGTGGCGGGGGGGGAGATCGCGGAGACCGCGGAAATCGCTGGTAAATAGGGCTGCCAGAAAAAAAGCGGCATCTTTGATCCTCGGGGTGGCGTCTTTAATCTTCGGCGCGCTGGGAACATTCCCTCAAAGGGCGCTGGGCTTCCTTCAAAAGGCGCTGGGAACGTTCTCGGAACCTTCCCTCAGGCGGTGGCGCTGGGGAGCTTTCCGAGGAGTCTTTCGCGGCGGTTCTGCGTTTGTGTCTGTACCTTCTTCTTTCGTTTTGCAACATTTCACACGGAAACGCGTCTATAAGAGTGGGACTTGAGTGGCTTGCAAGGAGCGCTTTTCAATACGGATTGGCGCTGGCGCTTGCTGTCGGGCTCAGCGTGGTTGATGTGCGGCGAATTTTCGCTGGCGAATGTTTACCATTGATTATATTATACCGAGCATAAAATAGGCGCCAAGGCCCCGAGGCAGAGCAGCCACTTTTGTAGCGGTGTGGGCGTATCCGCGTTACCGATGCAGTCTTGAAGCAAGTTAAAAGACGTGGACGCAGGCGGCGACTCTGCTAACGAAACAAATCGGCTGGTAACGTGTTTGAAACAATAGCTAAGGAAAATGCCCCTTGGCCGCCAATGTGAAGTATCTTGAGCGCCTGACTGCCTGCCTCCTGCGGGAGGGTGCAACGGTTCCAACGGTTGCAAGGGCTGTGGGTGGCACAAGAGATGGTTGATAAACACGAAACGAACCTTATGGGCGCTCCGTGCATCCAAACGGAAGACGAGGACGTATCGATAGTAGAGAGAAAGATGACCACCTGGCACAAACGCGATTGGCAGCAGTTTTATGAACTGGCGCGCCGCCCGTGGCAGCGTCACCGGCCGCCTCGTCCTGTTTACTCGACGGGGTTGAATCGCGTTCTGCCCGCGCAAGGATTCAGTTTGTCCGAGCTGGATGATGCCGGCGTCGATCTGGATATGGCCGAGCAGCTTGGTTTGCCCGTGGACGCGGGCCGCATCGGCGCTTACGGTCCTAATGTGACCACGCTCCGCGATTTCGTGCGCTCTTCGCGCCAACCGCTGTAATTCTGTTTACCTCTTCCTTCTTAACGCTGGTTTTTGCGTTATTGTTTTTCCTGCTCCAGACTCGCCGACCGGATCGCCACAAGTTCTAGAGATTTTCCATCGCCCTCTTGCAGCGAGAGGCTCTGCCCTTTCGATTCGAACGGCTTCAAAAAATCCGGATCTTCCCAGGCGTTCGGTTCCACCTGATCCCAGCTGAAGACTTTGTAATCGCCCGAAGCAATGCCACGAATACTGTAGCGGCCATATTGATCCGTGACTGTTTGCTTGAAGCGGTGGAACTCGTTGCGGTGCGCCTCTTCGGGCACCAGCACCACCCTGACACCCGCCGCCGGCAATCCGTCCGCGTCCTTCACCATTCCTTGCACTTGCGCGCCGCGAGTACCGATCGTCACTTCCAGCGTCGCCTGCGTTCCGCGGATCACGTTGAACTCATCGTCCGACACTTCCATTCCCGCGTAACGGATCGATTTCAGGTAACAGTCCGGCCCCTGCCCCGTGGTCGTAATCCGGAAGAGCCCCTCCGGAAGTTCGCGCAGCAAGAACGTCCCAGCGGAAGTTACGTGGAATTGAGTGAGATGGTCAAAAGTTGTGTCGGCCGACCTGGCGAACACTCGCAATCCACCTTGATCCATGATCGGTTTGGAATCCCAGAGCACTTGACCTCGCACGTCCATTCCCAATAATGGGGTAAGCTGAACGCCTTCCGTGTCGATGTTGGTGATGTCGATCGACTGCCGCGCTTGATATCTTCTTCCTTCTTCGAACACTAGAGCGGTGAGCGTGTAGGAACCCGGCAATACTCCTGCTATCTCAAACATTCCATCCGGCTTATCCACGATCGATTGGCGCGCCGGAATGCTCCAGCCCAGGCCCGTCGAGCGCGACTCCAGCGCGAGAATAATGTTGGCGGCGTTTCGCCGCGAAGCCGTGTAATTCACTCGGCCGCGGATGCTGTAAACCGTGTTGGGTTCCATGGAAATGTCCATCGAGGCAACCTCGTCACCTGTTTTTATGGTCAGCGCTGTAGCTCTCGCGGGATCAGGCGTGCCGGGGTAGTACGTGGGCACGTACCCGAATTTTCCGGCATCTTCGACATCGTCATTTTCCTCGTTCGACTCCAGGCGCTGGCCGGGCTTGTACGTCGCACTGAGGAAATACCGTCCGGGGCGTAAACCAAACACGCGGTACTCCCCCAGATCGTTCGTAACGACGGTCACTTCGGTCGACAGGGTGCGTTTTCCGCGTTGATACGTGGCTCGAAGTGCGCTCACCCGCACCCATGGCAAGGGATCCCCGTTTTCATTCTGAATCCGCCCCGCGATGACGGCGGATGGAAGCAAACGGAAAAGCAAATCCTTGAGATCCTGGGCGGGTCCCAAAGTGAGTATGGTGCCCGGGTCGTTGGGAGCTCTTTGTCCGTATTCCTGCGAGATGTAGCCGTTTCGAATCACACGCAACCGGTATCGCCCGGGATCAATGCCCTTGATTTCAAACCGCCCGCCGGCATCGGTCATAGCCGAGAATGTCCGCGTGTGATCGTCCTCGCTTTGCAAGCGCACTGTGGATGAGGGCAGCGGCACGCTCCCCTGCATTTTCACCACGACGCCGGAGATGCTGCACGCAGTTGGCTTTACCGCGTCGGAGGCGCCATTGCGGATTTGCGCGGCAGCGGTTGGCGCTCCCATCGCGGCAGCAGCAACAAGGGCCACTTGAACGAGCAGAGCTGGCTTCATCCCACTCTCCAGCAACGAGAGTATACGATAGCAGGCCTGCGAGATTAGGATGGGGCCACTGTCCTGCGTCAGCTGGAGATGGAGAAAGAGTTCATCCGTTAAGATAATGTAACCGCATGGTGCGGCGATGTAGGCATGAACCACAGGCCGCGGCGAAGGACGGGGCAAGCGGAAGTTGGAACGTGAAGAATCGGAACTTCCGGTTAGCCGACCATACGAACATTGCGCAATACAGCTGCGTTTAGCGATATTGATGTGGCACGGCAATTGGTATTACTTCCGGGTCGCCCGTTTACCAGGGCCTAGCCCGCAGGATACTGGGGCGGTTCCCCGCCCTTCAGAAATGCGATGGATCCGCCTCGTTCTTCGGGTCCCACCCCTTCATTTCATTGAGTTCCTCGGGCGTGATCTGAGGCAAGTGCCGGATGAACAAAACCAGGCGCCAGGTTTGCGGCACAGTGTGCGTTCCGTGGAAGGCGGGCATGCCGCTCAAACGAACGCCATTTTCAATGGTGTAGTAGAGCTCACCATCGCTCTTGTTCTGGGTCTCGGCGGCGCGCAAGTCCGGCGGCTTCGGATAGAGGCCCTTGCCGAATACCGTCTGGCCCGCTCCGTCATTCCCATGGCACTCCGAGCAATGATAGGAGAAATGTTCCATGCCTCCCCGAATGTTCTCCGTGGAAGCCACGATAGGATTGCGAAGTTGACGATACGAAGATGGCACGGCTATTTTGCGTGCCGTGGTGGCCGCGAACACCTCAAGCGCTGATGGTGTCCCAAGTGCGCTGAAGCCTCGTCGCACGAGAATGATTCCGTAAACCGCGGCTGCAGCCACCAGCGCAAACAGAATCAGTGAAACTGCTTTCCAAGGTTTCATGTCTACCTTCCTGTCCGAGCCGGCACGGCTTACCAGGACTCGGAATTCTGCTCAATATAAGCGACTCGCTGCGACTCAAAAATCCTCATGGGGAGCCGGCGGATGTCGAACATCGGTACCGAGTTCAGAAATCCATGGCAACGATCAGCCGGGCTGCGTATCCGTGTGATCGACGTTCGCCCGCCCGAACGCAGGGAGGTACCGGCCGAAGTTCAATTAGCGGTTCCATCCGCATGAGCTTTTGCCAACTTCGCCTCGCTACCAAGCGGCCTAAATACGTCCTGAAAAATGGGAGCTCCAAACGGGGCACCCGTGAATCCGCCATCCACTATCAGCTCGACCGCGTTGACGTAGGAGGAATCGTCCGACGCAAGGAAGAGCACGGCTTTGGCAATTTCTTCCGGCTCGCCCCAGCGGCCCTGCGGAACCGCAGAAGAAAAGAACTTCGCCAACTTAGCGGAATCCTCTGCGGAAGCAGCGGCGCGGGGCCCGCGGTTCCAAATGGGAGTTTTGATCGCGCCTGGTGCGACGACGTTCACGCGAATGTTGTGCGGTGCGAGGTCGGCGGCGATGCAACGCGCCATCGAGACGAGACCACCCTTGGTGGCTGCATATGCGGCGACGCCAGGCTGGCCGAGATAGTTCTGTACGGACCCACTAAAGATGATGCTGCCGTTGTCGTTCAGCAGAGGCGCCGCTGAATTCACCGTAAAGAAAGCGGCACTAAGGTTGGTGTGGATCACGTTCTCAAAAATGGCCTCGTCGGTCGAGCCGGTGGGGGTCCGTCCGGAGATGCCGGCATTGGCGAAGACAATGTCGAGCTTCCCGAAATCTTTGGCCAGGGCTCCGAAGAGCCGCTTGCGGTCTTCCGCAATGGTGACGTCAACGCGGTAGCCACGCACGCTCGATCCAAGTTCGGCGACTGCTGCATCGAGCGTCTGCTGGTCGCGACCAGTAATGGCGACCTGCGCGCCCTCCGCAATAAAAAGTCGGGCTGTGGCAAGACCGATGCCACTGTTACCGCCGGTGATAAGAGCCTTTTTTCCTGTGAGTTTCATATCGCCTCCTTTTTTAAGAAGCCTACCGCAGTGATCTGAAGCCAGAAGGGCAGTCCTTCCGATGCTGACCTGGAGGTGATTGATTTTAGACCGCTCGCAAAGCGGCTCCGTTCGAGGTGGCGAAAAGACTAGCACAAACTGACTGACCTGTGCATTAACTCCCGAAAGTCGGAATGCGGAGCGAGATTGAGTGGTTCGGCCCGATCGAGTGGATTACGAGCAAACCGGAAGTTGAGGCGGATGGATGTGGAGGAGCTACAATGAACTTGCCGGATGAGAGGGAAGGAGTCTCTGCGGGAACACAACCATGTTGAGGGATAGCCTGGTGGTCGTATCGATACGTTGAAAATTCACGCCTGAGGGGCGGAACGCACACTAACAAAAAGCGGCTTCTTTCGATTTCAGGCGGAACCAACACACCACAGAGCCTGGCACTGTTCCAACGCATGCGCGCAGGAGTCGAGTCAGGATCTAAAAACGACGAGGAGGTGTACCGTGAAGAGAATCCTTGTTTGCCTACTCTCCTGGTGATGAGGCGTTGCTACGTCAGTTGAGCAACATTAATGTAACCGCATGGGGTGGTGATGTAAGCATGAACCGCACGCGGCGGCGATGGACGGGGCAACCGGAAGTTGGAGCGTGAAGAATCGTGACTTCCAGTTAGCCGACGATCCGGGAGTTGCTCGGTTCGGTCAACACTCCGGCGTTTTATGTGAGCTGCGGGATACAAAGGGCATTCGCGACGTCAATCAATAAAGACCAAGCGATCTGGTCTCCTTGGTTTTTCCCATATCACCCCCGAACGAATGGGGAGCCTAGAACTCCAGTCGCAATTGAAACGCAATCATGCGGGGCGTGCTATCGCCGCCCAAACCGACACCTAGCAACCCGGTCGGCGGAGAGGTCGTGTAAGTAAGCGCGCCAAATCCGGTCTGGGTAGAAGGTTTCCCCGGAATTCCGGCCAGCACCATGCTCGGAAGGGCAAAATTCGGATGGTTGAATACGTTGAAGAACTGGACGTCAAACCTGAGTTTCAAATGCTCAGTTAAGGGAAACAGTTTGGATAGGTAGAAGTCACTCCAGGTGAAATTGGGGCCGCGCAGCGCGTTGCGACCCAGGTTTCCGAATCGACAGTTCTTGGGAGTGTCACCTCCAGAGCACGCTCCAGTGCTGGGGTCCACGGTCGAAACAAAGGCGTTGGGATTGAGCCATTGAACTGTGCCCGGTTGCGTGACTCCTGGAATCGGTTTGTGTTCGTAAAGTGGCACGCCGGGAACAACGCTCGCGAATTGCGGCCCACTGCCGTTCACGATCCCATTTCCATTTGCTGAATACGGGGTGCTCAGGACAGAAAAGGGAATTCCGCTATGCCAAAACACGGTTCCCGACACCTGCCAGCCGTTCAGTGCGTATCCAAGGAGACGATTTTGGACCTTGACCGGGAATTGATAGACATATTGAGCATTGAGATTGTGCCGGATGTCGTAGTCGCAGGGACCGTAGTCGCGAGCTAAGTCTCCTGGGAGTGGGGACAGGATTCCCCCTGCCGAGAACTGTAGGAATCCGCCGTTGGAGACGGTGTCCATACAACGGCTCCAAGTGTAGTTGATTTGTCCCATTAGGCCGTGACCAACACGCTTCATGGCGGACAATTGCAGTCCATGGTAGTGACTGTTCGCACCGGTGGAAAACTGCGTCACGGCTCCAAATCGAGGATCTGTAGACTGCGCATAGGGAAACGGCGCGAAGCACCCCTCACAGACCGTTTGATAGCCGTTCACCTGCGTCAGATACGGTTGATTTACAGCACGGGTGCCGACGTATTGAGCGTGGAGGCTTCCCGTGGTTCCCAATTCATGTTCCAGACCGAGACTCCACTCCATGAAGTAAGGCGCATGAAGTTTTCCATCCGGTACCGCCGTGATGGCAACTGGGGGAAGACAGGTTGCGGGATTTGCTTGTTCAGACGCGCAGGAGACCTGGCCCTGCGGAAATCCCACGCTGAAGGTCTCATTCGCGGCTACGGTTGCGTCAATCGCACTGTTAGGAACTCCAGGAGCAATCGCTGAACCGCCGACAGTGCCAAGAAGGCCACCCTGGAAAGATTTGACGTAGGGCGGATTGACGCCGACCACGTCGGCGATGCTACCGGGCAAAATGTCACTGAAAATGCCAAAGCCAGCACGCAGCACGGATTTGGGCCCAAATTGCCATGCGATCGCCGTCCTCGGTTGCAGGATGGCGAGAGGCGTCGAGGAGAACAAGTTACCGAGACCCGTTTGAATCGCAGTGTTTAAAGGCTGATTCATATCATGAGAGATCGAATCGAAAGAGCCGCGCAGACGAGCGATATGCTGATGCGGATTTAGTGGATTGGAGTTAAGAGTGTCCCTTATCCCGAACGTCCACGTCAGCTTCTTCGTCACTTTCCAGGTGTCTTGCGCGTACAGGTCGAGATTCAGGAAGTTAAAGGGTTCGTTTGCAGATGTGGGAAAAGTTTCTGTTGCCGTGGATGCGACTCCATAAATGTATTGCGGCAGGGTGGTGTAAGTCACGGTTGGGACGGTTCCCTGGCCGAAGTCATAGTCATTCAGCCGGAGAATCCGAGTATTGGTTCCAAAACGCAGTTCGTGCGCCCCGGTGCTCCAGGCGAGGTTGTCATTGATAAAGAACCGAGAGGCGCGCCTTCCCTGGACCCAAGTGTTGTCAAGTCCCCCGACCCGGGTAAACGGCGCATTCGCGCCGCTACCTTGCAAAACGATCGGGAATGCGGAGAGGGTTTTCTGAAAATCGCCAGGACCAAACAGACTTCCATACCAGGAAAACGCAGGGTTGAAATAATTCACGAGATTCTGTGAGAAAACGTGCGTATATCCAGCTGCAAACGAGTACAAGGGTTGAGGGGAAAGAGCGTTGAACAAAGGATTGATGGGATCGGTGTAGGCAGCCTGGAGTCCGTTATCCGTTTGAAAACGAAACCAGGTCGTGTTTTTCTCATTGATGTTGTAATCGACTCGAAGAGTTTGGACCTGTTCATGATCATCGCTCGAATGAGACACGCTCTGGCGATTTGCGCAACCATTTCCATCATTGGCAATTGAGGGCAAACCTCCACCGGCATCGAATGGACAGCCAAGTACGGTGAGTGGTGTTCCGCTGGTATTTCCATAGAGTGAAAACATCTTCTGATAGAACGGGACCGACTCCGGGGATGGTTGATAGACCGACCCAGTGACAGAATCGGTCCCGCCCAGGGGCAGTTGGTGCAAAACGTAATTCTGAAATGCCGGCGTTGGCACTGTTGTTGCCGTAACGATGGGTAGTGCGATCCGAACCCACTCGCTATCGAAGAAGAAAAACAGCTTGTCGTGGATAATCGGGCCGCCCACACTGCCCCCAAAGTGGTTCAATGTGGAGCGCGGTTTGTGATTTCCTGGAGTTGCATTCGTGAAATAGTTGGCAGCATTGAACATCGAACCATTCCACAATTCATACAGATTCCCATGAAACTGGTTCGAACCGGACTTTGTAACGTAGTTGACCTGCGATGCACCGTACCGCCCTTGATCAACGGCATACGAAAGTGTATTGACAGTCACTTCCGATATTGAATTGAGTCCGAGGACAAGGTTTGTCGAGAGTCCGCTGTTCAGATTCGTCAGCGGATCATTCGTTTCCAGGCCATCGACGATATATCCATTTGAGAGAGCAGGCAGTCCATTGAACTCAACGTTGCCATAGCCATTCGTGCCGCCAACGAAATCATTGCCGCTGCCTGCCGTGTTGACGAGTGCGCCTGCCGCAAACTGAAGTGGATAAGTTAAGTCACCTCCTGGATTGGGAAGGTCTTCCAGCGCGTGTGCGTTGAGAGTTGTGGACGTATTCGCATTCTCCGGGTTGAGGATCGGGGCTTCACTGGTTATCTCAACGGTCTGGTTTGACTGCGCAATCTTGAGTCTGAAATCGACAGTTTGCTTCTGGCCCAGGGCAGCGGATACAGCGTCGTTCTGCTGTGGCTCGAAGCCTGTTGCTTCCACCTTGACGGTGTACGCGCCGGGTTTCAGCTGCGGAAAGTTGAATCGGCCCGAGTCATCGGTACTCGCGCTTCGCTTAAGTCCAATCTCCTTGTTCGTAACCGTCACCGTGGCGCTAGGCACCGCCGCGCCGCTTGCATCGCTCACTTGGCCGACGATCGCGCTGGTCGTTTCACCTTGGGAGAAGGTTGCTGCAGGCAAGAGAAAATGAAACAACCCGACAAAAATAAATATCGAAAGAGTTGAACGCAGCATGCGCGTAGGCCTAGTTCCGTTCATCCAAACCGTTCACTTAATTAACCTTACTTAAGACAAGTTATTAACGCAAGTAAATACGACGTGAAAAATGAAATCTAATGGATTGGAAAGCTTCGGTAGAGTCAATCTGCTATTGTGGTCAAACCGGAAGTTGAGACGGATGGACGTGGTGGAGCGTATCGATACGTTGAAAATTCACGGCTGAGGGGCGGAACACGCACTAACGAAAAGCGGCTTCATTCGAATTCAGGCTGAAGCAACACACCACCGAGCCTGGCACTGTTCCAACGCATGCGCGCCGGAGTCAGGATCTAAAAACGATGAGGAGGAGTACCGTGAAGAAAATCCTTGTGGCGCTCGTCTCGGCCGCATTCATTGGCGCTGCGTCCATGTCCTCGCCTGCGCCTTCCCCGAGTTATTCCATTCAAGCCATTCGCTACGCCTCAGCCGAGGACGAAGTCGCTGGCCTCGTGATGGGCGCCCCGCAAGGCGAAAAAATCAACATCGCGATGGTCGTATGGCTGATTCGCGGCGGCGGCCACAACATCCTGTTCGATAGCGGCTACCACCGCGACACTTTCCTCAAGTATTTCCCATCCACCGGGTACATTCGCCCTGACGAAGCCGTCAAACTCGCCGGAGTGCAGCCCGAAGAAATCACGGACATTGTCATCAGCCACTCGCACTGGGATCATTTGGGGGGCATCGATCTTTTTCCGAAAGCCAACGTCTGGATTCAGAAGGAAGAATATCGCTACTACACCGGAGATGCCTGGCAGCCCGTCGGCAATCACGGTGGCATTGATCCCGAAGACGTTCAACAGCTGGTGCGCATCAACACGCAAGGGCGCTTGCGGCTGGTAGATGGCGACAACGTCGAAATTTTTCCCGGCATTCGCGCTTACACCGGGGCACGCCACACTTTCGCTTCGCAGTATCTTCGCGTGGAGGGAAATCCACCGTTCGTCCTCGCCTCCGACAATTGCTATCTCTACCGCAATCTCGCCGAACACAAAGCCAGCGCGACCTTCAGCGAAGCCGATCATCCTGCGAACGTCGCGGCGCAGTCTCGCATGATTGAACTGGCGGGCGCGGTCGATCGCGTCGTCCCGGGCCACGACGCGCTGCAATTCCAAAAATTTCCCACGAGCGCGGACGGGCGCATCGCGAAAATAAAATAGGCGACTTCACGTCTTGAGAGCAAAAGGGAGAAAAAGATTTTTACACAGAGGGCACGGAGAAGATTTTTTCCACAGTCATGCACAATTTTGCACAGACATTTTCTTCGAATCTTATTGACGCCGAATTGGACCCGGATTATCTTGCGCACAGATTGAACCGGAAGCGTAAAACACTTTACGGTTCAGGCTAAAAGCTGCGAAAGTTTAACGACGATCGCGCTTTTAGATTGGACTGCAAAGTGGTGGACTTACGGTTTGGTTTGGAGGCAGCAAGGGCTTCACCGCTCTTGCGGCGCTGGGCTGAATCGTAAAGTTCGAAGGGTTGTACGCATCAGTTTGGAAGGCGTGGCCAGCCGCAAGGCTCCCGCGTCGCTGGATTGAACGGAAGCCTGATACTTTACGGCTCGATTTAGAAGGCGCAACATGCCTAACCGCGTGTTGCGCCTTCAACTTTTTCGGGCCCCAATAAAAGACGGAAAGAACTTTACACAGAGAGCACAGAGGGCACAGAGAACACAGAGGGAGGGGACGGAGGAATTGGAAGGGTTGAAAATGGGAAGTGGAAGAACGGCTCTCTTACTACTCACTACTCGCGGGTCGCTGTTCACCACTCTCCACTAGCCATTTACGACCATTTTATCGTAGACTCTGCTTATGCAAATCGGACAACGACTTAAAACGCTTCGCGAAGAAAAGAATTTCAGCCAGGGCGATATCGAGAAGTCCACCGGGCTTCTGCGCTGCTACGTATCGCGCGTCGAAAACGGCCACACCGTTCCGACCGTCGAGACTCTGGAAAAGTGGGCGCGCGCGCTCGATATGCCTCTCTATAAGGTGATGTACGAAGGCAACGAACCGCCCAAGCCGCGCAAGCTCGTCAGCGACGACGACAAGGCGCTCTGGGGCAACTCCAAATCGGAAGCTTCCGAGCTTAGCCAGTTGCAGCGCCACCTCGCCAAGATGGACGCCAAACAGCGCACTCTGCTGCTCGGTTTCGCCGCGCGCTTGGCTCGCCACGCCGCCAAGTAACTTCCCTCCGCGCGGTCATACCCTACTTCACGGTTCTCAGGATCCAGGGGCGTGGTGTACCCCACAACACCTTTCCTCTTCGTGTCCGTCCAACCGGCCAGACGCGCTTCCGAAAGGATTCCTGGCATGAACTTGATTCTTACCGCAGCACTGCTGATCTTCGCCTCATGGAACGCTTCGCCCCAGGACAAACCGGCTGCGCAGGAAGACCATCACCAGGGCGTGGTCGATCGCGGCGATCACGTCATGGGCTTCTCCCACGACAAAGCTACCCATCATTTTTTTCTCTACGCCGATGGCGGGGTCATCGACGTGCGATCCAACGCGGCCGACGACACCGCCACGCGCGATGAAATCCGCATGCACTTCGGCCATATCGCAAGAATGTTCGCCGACGGCGATTTCTCCGCGCCCATGCTGATTCACGCGCAAAATCCTCCCGGCTCGGCGGCCATGAAGAAACTGCGCGACGCTATCCAGTACAAACTGGAGAACACGGAGCAAGGCGCGCGCATCCGCATCACGTCGAAAAATCCCGACGCCGTCGCCGCCATTCACGAATTCCTGCGCTTCCAAATTAAGGACCACCAGACCGGCGATTCCGGCCAAGTCACCAGTGCTCCATAACGATTGCGCTGCATAGCTTGTTCGGCGCGCCCAATGAGGTAAAATGGTTGTTTCGAGCGCACACCATGGCCTCACCGTTCAACATCATCTCGAGTGCACCGCAAGTTCCCGTTCCCTCGCCGGGGGCGCACCCGCGTCCGGATTGGCTGCGCGTAAAATTTTTTGGCGGCGAGCGCTACCAGGATCTGAAGCGCATCATGCGCACGCTGGACCTGCACACCGTCTGCGAAAGCGCGCGCTGCCCGAACATGGGCGAGTGCTGGGACCACGGCACAGCTACCTTCATGATTTTGGGAGACATTTGCACGCGGGCATGCGGATTTTGCGCTGTACCCAGCGGCAAACCTGCCGGACCGCCGGATGAAGAAGAGCCATTGCGCGTGGCTGAAGCCGTGGCGCGAATGGGTTTGCGCTACGCGGTAGTCACGAGCGTCAATCGCGACGATCAACCGGACGGCGGCGCAAAGATTTTTGCACGTACGATCGAAGAGATTCGCAACCGCGTTCCAGGCTGCAAGGTGGAAGTGCTTATCCCGGATTTTCGAGGCAATTGGGACGCGCTGAACCTTGTGCTCGCCACCAAGCCGGACGTCCTGAATCACAACACGGAAACCGTGCCGCGGCTCTATCGCCAGGTGCGTAAAGGCGCCGTTTATGAGCGCTCACTGGAATTGTTGCGCCGGGCCAAGGAAACGCATCCCGATGTGCCCACGAAAACGGGATTGATGCTGGGCCTGGGCGAAGAAAAAGACGAAGTCCTGGCCACGCTGCAAGATCTCGCCGCGCAGGGAACGGACATTCTTACGCTGGGGCAATATCTGCAACCGACGCGCGATCATCTTCCGATCGTTCGCTACGTTCATCCCGACGAGTTCGCCGAGTTCAAAGTTTTGGGTGAGGCCATGGGATTCAAACACGTCGAGGCCGGCCCGCTTGTGCGCTCTTCGTATCACGCCTTCGAGCAAACCGAATCCGCGCATAAATAATTCAGAACAAAAGTAAGGGAATAGCCGAAAGAAAACGCAAACCTATTGAGGAGCAGCCGTCGACCAATCCGTGAACGGCACAGCGCGGCCGCCGCGGACCACGGTTGGGATCACGTGATCGAATCCTTTGTGTTCCTTGGCCGAATAATTGAGCTTGAGTTGCGGCCCGAGACCCAGGTCGTGATCGTGGATCGATTCAATCGCGTGGATCAATCCTTCCCGCGTTAGGTCTTTTCCAGCGCGCTTTAAGCCCTCCACCAAAACCATCGCGTCCACGAATCCCTCGAGGCTAACGAAATTTGGCTGCTCCGAAGGGAAGTACTTGTTTAGCGAGCGGCGATAGAGCGCGACGGACTTCTGCTCGGTCATGTAATATGGCGGCACAACTTGTGTAATGACCACGCCTTCCGCGTCTTGTCCCGCTTCCGAAATCAGCTCATCGGTGCCGACGAAGGAGACAGTCAGAAACAGAGGCTTCCATCCCTTTGCGTGAGATTGCTTTAGGATCGGAGCGACTGTGTTGGCTGGACCCACGACAACGACTGCATCGGGGTTCGCGCCGCGCACGGTGTCGATCGCGCCGCCAACTTGCGCCGTCTGCCGCTGATACGAAGCGATGGCGACAGGTTCGGAACCCTGTTGCTTCAGGGCGGCTTTGACGCCTTCGAGTACCGCGCTGCCAAAGGCGTCCTCGGGGTAGATGACGGCTATCTTTTTGTAGCCGAGAGTTTTCCAGAGGCCATCGACCTGCTCGCGCGTTTCATCGAAATAGGAAGCGCGCACGTTTACAATCCAGTGGCGCAGCGGAACATAGAGCGTTTGCGCGCCAGTGAACAATCCGACCAGAGGGATCTTGGCGCTGTCGGCCATAGGGACATACTTCACGGCGGTAGGCGTGCCGACAAAGAAGCCCAGCGCGAAGACTTTCTCACTCATCAGATGGTCGAAACAGGCTTGCGTTTTCGCGGGGTCGTAGCTGTCGTCCGCCGAAATGAGCTTCAGTTTGCGCCCGTTCACTCCACCCTCTTCGTTGATAAGGTTGAAGTATGCCTTCGCGCCTGTCACGGTCTCCACGCCGAGAAAGTGCGATGGACCTTCGAGCGCGGAGCAGGAGCCGATCAGGATCTCGTTTTCCGTTACACCGGGTGCAGTTTGGCCGAAGGTTGGGGAAACAGGCAGTGTGAGAAGTGCGGCAAACAGACAGAGCCCCACAACTGATTTCCGCAAGTCAATTTTCATGTTGCTCTCCGTGCAGAGGGAAGCCCCGGCGTTCCTGGATAATCTCTAAGATGAATGGCGATAATGGGCCTGTCAACGAAGCAGGGGATTTCCGGTAGCGAAGAAGTAAGTGGTCGCGCTTGCGTTGCTTGAGGAGCGAAGAATGGGAGATGCCAAGATTGTTCAGGACGAATCGCGCGGGCAAGTGCTACTTCAGTTTTGGTGAGATGGCGATCAGGACCGCGCCGGCGATAAGCAACGCGGCCGCGACAGCAGGAGGAACCGTGGTGCGTTCCGGTTTCTCGACGGTGGCTGTGACTGGGCCAATCTTCGCGAGCTCTTCCCGCTTGTGATAATCAAAGTCCGGATGAAGGAGCGCGACGATGCCGAGTAGGAGGAAGATAACGCCAAGAATCACAGCGAAGCGTTTCATGCGCCAGAATGTATCACAGATGGTCTGCCCGATGACGCAAAGATGGCCAGGAGATTACAAGCCAAAGTCCCCAGAATCGTCTTGGAATTTTTGAGCGCGGCTCCTGCCGCTATCGACCCAGAAGTTGACCCCTAAACCCACCCACGCTAAGCCTACGTATGCAGCATCCAGAATCGTTTTAAGGATTGTCGTGCCACCCACCTACCCGCATCGAGGCCCACGACGATTTAGTTCGGACGACGCAACATGTAACATTTTGTTACATTGGGCTTCTTTCGCAAAAGGGACTGTGCTTGAGAAGCATTGAAAAGACAGTGTTTAATAGAGGTTTATACGTGGACTATGGCGTGCATCCTTGTCTGGTGGGTGTGGAACTCTATTGAGGCCTTGCCCTAAAGAAGGCCTTCGGGCACCGTCCCGAAAATAAAGAGAAGGCGCGGGCAAGATAGTTCGCGCGTCCCAGACCGAGGAAACACGATATGCATGAAAAGCACGTTTGGAGAATTGGCATGAGAGGTGGGAAAGGCAATCGTCCTTCACGCTCCTCCGCGAGGGGCTTCAGCCTCCCAGAACTGTGTGTGGTTGTACTGATCGCTTTGATCATTGCCGCCATTGCAATCCCGAATGCCATCACAGCCTGGTATGACATGCAGCTACGCTCGGCGAGCTCCGAAGTCGCGAGTCTGATGCAGCAGACGCGCATGCTAGCGGCGAAGAAGAATGCTACCTATTCTATTAGATATAGCGTGCTCAACGGCGTGCAGCGAATTTTTATAGACCTCAACAATAATGGCACATTGGACGCGGGCGAACCGTACATAGATCTCGGAAGGCAAATAATCGCCGCTGCTGGGGCGCCAAGCGGCGGTAGCGGCCTGCCAACCCCGTACGTTCTGACTGGCGATACGACATCCGGGACCCCGTGCGATAACACGTGCATTCTGGCTTTCTCTCCACGGGGCTTGCCCTGCAATTACACAAACCCTCCAACCTGTTCAACTCCGTCGGCCAGCTATTTCGTTTATTACTTCCAGGATAGCAGGCCGAATGGTTGGACGGCGGTGTACGTGACCAAGGCTGGAAGGTCCAAATCTCTCCTCTGGAATGGAACATCATGGAATTAACACTTCGCAAAAAGAAAGCCAGAGGCCGGAATGAACGCGGCATGACGCTCATTGAGCTCATGATTGCCCTGGTCGTGCTTCTGGTCGGAGTAGTGGGAAGCATGTCGCTGGTTGCGCTTTCCATCGGCAGCGACGGGCGCAACCGCCAACAGAGCAATGCGACTACCCTATCGCAGATGATGACGGAGAAAATTTCGAGCGTGAAGGCCAGCACTTCGCCGGCGCTCACGGTGCTCGACTGCGTCGGCAATAGCTATACGGTGAACACTGCGGCGGGCGGTGGTGCAGTGACAGGTTCCGGAGATATAGATTTTACCCAGGCGCCGGTCGCCAACTACCAAATGTATTATACGGACTGCGGAACTGGCGGAAAGCAAATCACTTACGATATCCGCTGGAACATTGTGCAGACGTCTTCGTACGTCAAGTTCGTAACGGTTTCGTCCAGGATGAAAAACGCGGGGAAGGACCTGAAATTCTTCGCGCTGCCCGTTACGGTGCACACGCTTGTCGGACAGGGAACTTAAGACTATGAGAATGCGACGAAACTTCGTGCACTTTAGACAGCGTGGATTCACCTTGCTGGAGCTATTGCTCGTTCTGGGGATCCTGGGCCTGGTGACGGGAGCGGTGTTCTCGCAGATGGGTGTGGCCCAGCAGCGCATGACGACCGAAGGAGTGAAGCTCGATGATTTCCAGGAGGCGAGGGACTTCGTCGATCAGTTCTTTCGAGATATCAACCAAATTGGAGATCCAAATACGCGGATAGCGGATACCACAAGTCTGTTGTGGAGCCCAGCGTTGATCTCGCAGACCTCATACACTTATGCCTCTCCGTATATCAACGATAATCGGTTCGCCATGGGGCTGGTCAAGATCGACAGCGCGCAGTTGCGCTTCGAGGGATCGGTCAACGGCATTGGCACGGTCCAGTCGGTAATCTACGGCGTGAACGGCTCCGGGTCATGCGCGCTGTGTTTACAGCGCAGCCAGGTCGATAAGATAACCGCGGATCCGCTCACTGGGCAGACCCCCAACTGGGGAACGGAAGTCAATGACGTGGTGTCGTTAGTGATTTTCAAATACTTTCTAACCGACGGAACGCAAGTCACAACGTTGCCCGTGGATTACACGACCCAGGCCGGCGCTCAGACGCTTGCCAACGTCAAGACCATCCAGATCAACCTTACGATTCGAAACCCCAAAGTGATGGATCAAAGGACGGGCCAGCCAATTGAAACCACATTCGAAGGGGAAGTTTCTCTAAACAATTGCTCGATGGCTGCCGTCACCCCCTACTCGATGGGAATGAGCTGCAACTAACTAAAGGTGCGAAGATGATTAAACGCGAGCAAAAACGCAATTCTAAAAATCGGCAGCGGGGCGTCGCTTTGGTTGCCGCCATGATAACGCTGCTTCTCATTAGTGCCATCACCGCAGGCATGATTGTCCTTGCCAACACCGAAACCAGCACGAGCTCGAACTTTCGGGACGAGCAACGAGCGTTTTTCGCCGCCAAAGGCGGTTTTGAAGAGATTCGGGACCGCTTGCGCAACACTGCGACGGATACCCTGAGGACGGGAACCATTTTGCCGACGACGCTGCCCGGATCAGCGAACAGCGTGCTGTACGTGCTGAATCCCTTGAACGGCCAGACCGTTGCGCCTTGGACCAGTAATCCGGTGAATTTTGCTGACGACGAAATCTGCAAGGAGACTACGACCGTTACATGTTCGAGCGGGTATCCGAGCGGCAGCGGGTGGTACACCACGAACACGGCCAGTACGACTTATGCAGCTTCGCCAGTGCTCGATTGGAAATGGGTGCGCATCAACCTGAAGCAGAACAATACGATTGTGCCCTACTACACCAACGGCGCTAGCGCCAACGTCATGCAAGTGTGTTGGAACGGAACGAATGAGTACGCCGATCCGGTGGCCGGGTGCACTGCCCCCAATTTGCCGATTTACGTTTTGACGACTCTGGCCGTTACGCCCAGCGGGTCGCGCCGCATGATTCAAACGGAAATTGCCGAAGACAGACTCAACTTTAAAGCACCTTCCGCTGTGACCTTGGACGGATCCGGTGACGTATTTGCTGGCGGAAACAGCAATCAGTGGTCTGTGAACGGAATCGACCAGCCCGGCTGCGGGTCTGCTACCGTTGGGCCACCTGTCGATGCCATCGGCGTGCCTGACAACGCTGACATTCCAGTCGTAGATGCTGGTGCTGTTCGGCCGAACAACTACACCGGCGCCGGAGGAACGACTCCCGATGTGGCGAATGTCTCTTCTACTCTTCCAGCGAACCTCCAGACGGTGGCCTCGCTGCAAACTTTGATGGCTACCGTTGAGAACAACGTCACGCAACCGGTGCTCAACGGGAACGTTACAGACGGTAATTTCACCAGCAATGGGACTGTCACGGACCCGCAAATCATTTTCGTGAACGGCAACGTGTCCATCAGCGGCAACGTGACCGGATACGGGATTTTGGCGGTCAACGGTAACGTTAACATCACCGGAACGGTAACTTGGAATGGGATCATTCTTGTCATCGGGCAGGGCAATTTCAACACCAGCGGGACTTCCGTATATAACGGAGCAATTGTCGTAGCCAAGACGCTCGACTCCCTTGGCAACTTGTTGCTCACACCAGGTCCGGGCTCGGCTACATTCAACACCAACGGCGGCGGCCATGGCGGAGTTCAGTACAGCAGCGGGTGCATCTCCATGGCTAGTAGTCTCAGCACATTTCACGTCGTCGCCATCCGCGAACTGCTGAACTAATCCGTACGCATCCCGGCGGGCTCAGTTCAGTGCCGGACACATTTTCCCGATGTTGGCGAGGCTCGGTGAAGAGCACGCGCTCGCCCGTTGCCTCATCGTAAATTACATACCCATCAGGCCACACCTCTGCGGGTACTTGGGCACGCGCTTTTGCAGCGTCGAGGCTTTGCGCTGCCTCTTCGAAATACAGCTCACGGCCGTCGCGCACGTCGCCGAATGCGTGGCATGGCGATAGCTCATTTTAAGTTGTGAAAACTACGGAGGGTGGACACACCCCTGCGCCGGATTGGCGAAGGGGAACTGTTGACTTCTAGAGCGGAGCGAGAAAAGAACTACGCGCGGGCTGCGGCAGCGGCAGTAGCAGCAGCGGCTTTCTTGGCGGCTTTCGCGGCGGTGGAAGCCTTGCGGCGGCGCTTTGTTTTCGGCGGCGTTGCTGGGGCTTCACCGATCAACTCGGCTACCATGATGCTGGTAACGAACAACTTGGGGCCGTGATCGTCGAAATCAATTGCGGTACGTTCCTGGTCGGAAGCGGTAACGATACCCAGGCCGTATGTTTCATGCTTGACTGTCTGACCTTCTGCCATCACTTGCACATCGTCCTCCTTGATTACATTCGCGTCGCTGAAAATCGATTCGAATCTCGTGAGGTGCGGTGCCCCCGAGCAACGAGGGCACCCAAATGCACAGGCTAGAGGCCGGTAACGTTCTCTGCCTGAAGGCCTTTGGGGCCTTTCTTTACTTCAAATTCCACTGCCTGGCCTTCGTTGAGCGATTTGTATCCGTCCATCATGATCGCGGAGAAGTGCACGAAAACATCTTCACCGGTTTGGCGCTGGATAAAACCATAGCCCTTCGAAGCATTGAACCACTTGACTGTTCCTTGTTCCTTCACTTCCACTACCCTCGTATGTGCTTACCCGAGTTGGCTGGGTTTGCGACATGGAATTGCTTTGTTTCTCCTGGTCCGTACCCTGGTTAGCTACGGGCGAGCCAACACCCGAGAGTTCCCAAGCGCCGTGACAGCCTCCAGCCCGCAAAAAAAGACTGCAAAGAGTGTCCTTGCAGCCCCCTTGAACGAGTCCAAAGGTAATACAAGAGCAACAAACGCTAGCCAAAGAGTACCACAAAATGGGGTATTTGTCCACGCCGGAGAGGGCGCACCTTTGGGCTCGTAACTTCTTCTAAGATACTGATAAATAATGCTTTAGCGGTGTGTCGCTGTGAAAGGGACTTGCTCGGAAGGGCAAGTCCGGGCTATTCGAGAGACTCGGGTTGCAGGCCAAAACCGCGCTCGCCGGCAGCCTTCTTTTCCCAGTACTTACGGACCCAGGCTTCCCAGCTTTTGCCAGCAGCGGGATCACGACCAGAGAAGGCGAGCGCGGCTATATCGGCATAGGAAATTTTTTGTCTTTGGTTGGAATCCTTCGGAAGGACTCGCACGAAGGAGGTGACGAGCGTCGCACCCGAGACACGATCGAAGATGTATCCTTCTATCTTTCTGCCATCTTTGGTGGTTAGGGTGACATCGCCGCGATAATCAAAGGCTTTTTCGAGAGCTTCGCGCAATTCTTGTTCCGTGGCGAGTTCGGGTATCCAGCCCTCGACGGCTTCGTGGGCTGTTCCCGGAGCGACTTCCAAAGTCTCGGGGTTCAGCGGAGCAGTTTCCGTATGAGAGGGCCGGTCGGCATGTCGAGGACCGGTCAAGCGCGCGTCTCCTCGAGTTGGGACTTGCCTTTGTCGATTTGAATGAGCGGATTATAAGAGTGGACTGGCTTCACAGGTTCGTTGAGGAGGTCCATGGCATCCGGGTCGGCGTAATTACCAGAAAGCGTGGCCTTTATGGTGGCGAAAAGTCCGCGGAGACCGCTGAAAGTGTGGTCAACGGCCGAGGCTTCGTAGCCGCTATGAACCATGCAGTTGGCGCACTTGGGATTTCCAGATTCGGTGCCGTAATTTTGCCATTCCGTCGTCTCCAGCAATTCCTGGAACGAGTCGGCGTAACCGTCTTGAAGCAAATAACAAGGTTTTTGCCAGCCGAAGACATTGTAGGTGGGCATGCCCCAGGGCGTGCAGGCATATTGTTTTTTGCCCATCAAGAATTCGAGAAAAAGCGGAGACTGATTGAACTGCCAGGATTTCTTGCGGTTGGAAAGGATAGCGCGGAAGGTGCGGCGGGTGCGCGCGCGTCCCAGGAAGTGCTTTTGATCCGGGGCTTTATCGTAGGAATAGCCGGGCGAAAGCATCATGCCTTCAACGCCCAGCTCCATCATTTCGTCAAAGAATTGGCGAACGCTGTTGGGATCGGCGCCGTCAAACAGAGTCGTGTTGGTGGTGACGCGGAAGCCGCGTTTGAGGGCTTCCCTAATGCCTTCAACCGCGAGATCGTAACCGCCTTCGCGGCAAACAGAGAAGTCGTGATGTTCACGTTGTCCGTCCATGTGAACGGAAAACGTCAAATACTTGCTGGGTTTGAAGAGGTCCAGCTTTTCCTTGAGAAGCAGCGCGTTGGTGCAGAGATAGATGTACTTCTTGCGCGCAACGAGGCCCTCGACGATCTTGTCGATCTGGGGGTGCATCAGCGGTTCGCCGCCGGGGATAGAAACCATCGGCGTGCCGCACTCGTCGACGGCCTTGAAGCACTCTTCCGGGCTCAATTCCTTTTTCAGGATATGCGCGGGATACTGGATCTTGCCGCAGCCGGCGCACGCCAGATTGCAGCGAAAAAGCGGCTCGAGCATGAGCACAAACGGGTAGCGCTTGCGCCCCGCGATCTTCTGTTTGAGGACGTACGTGGCGACCGTCCACATCTGTGAAATTGGTACAGGCATCGTTCCCGCTCAATCTTACGTTTGATGCAGCCAGGCGAACACAAGATTTCCCGGCAATGTTCTATTGTACTCAAGTTGAAGCGTTTGTGCTTGGTGCGATTTCTTCAGGGTGTTATCCGGCCATTTCCCAATAGAAATGGGAAGTATTGAGCAAAATCAAAAAAGACACAAAAAAGACTTGACAGCTTATACTGTGCGCCATACAGTGTGTGGCGTACACTATATGACGCCTGGTACTGACAACCACGAATTGTTTGAAAACCTCCGGCTGGAGCTGCGCCGCGGTTCCCTGGTTCTGGCGGTCCTAGCCGCACTGCGCAAGGAGCACTACGGCTATACGCTGCGGAAGACACTGGCGGATCGAGGGATGGCGATTGATGAAGGCACGTTGTATCCGCTGCTGAGGCGGCTGGAGAGCCACGGGCTGCTGGTCAGCGAATGGCGCGAGGAAGAAAAGCGGAACAAACGGTTTTACCGGTTGTCGGCAGATGGAAAAGAGATTTTCAAGCAGTTGATGACGGAGTGGCAGAGCATCAGCACGTCACTTAACGGAATGCTGTGAAGCAGGAAGGAGTGCGTCATGGACCTGGTGGATAGTTACGTGAATGCAGTGGCGAAGGGGCTGCCGGAAGAGCAGCGTGGGGACATCATCGGCGAACTGTCGGAAGATATTCGCTCCGAAATGGATGAGCGGCAAAAGGAGCTTGGGCGGCCGCTGACGGAAGACGAGCAAGAGAGTTTGCTGAAGAAGCGCGGGAACCCCTGGCTGCTAGCGTCGCGGTTTCGGCAGGACCAGCGGTCGGTGTCGTTCGGCAGGCAGATTATCGGGCCAGTGCTGTATCCGTTCTACGTAAAGGTTTTGTCATTCAACCTGGGACTGACATTTCTTATTGTGGGCGTCATTTTTTTGGCGCTCAGGCTCGCGGGGCAGCAGATTTCGGTCGGCGACATGGTATCGACTTGCACGCTGCAGTTTTTCATTCAGTTTGGCGTGGTAACGCTGATTTTTTCGTTGGTCGAGAAGCACCTGACGAAGCACCCGGATCGCTGGCACATCAAAGGTATGGGCGGCAAGTTCCGTCTGGATCTGAACATTGAGCGGGACTTTCAAGTGCAGATGGGGCAAGTGCGGATGGGACAGGCGCGGATGGGGAGCCAGAGGCGCGAAGTGTCGCGCTTCGAGTCTGTGTCCGTCATCGTGGCGTTAGCTGTCTCGCTGGTGTGGTGGTCGTCGGTACAGAGCCATCCATTCCTGATATTTGGCCCGGCGGCGGCTTTATTTAACCTGGCCCCTATCTGGCATCAAATCTATTTTCCAATCGTGGTGCTGACGGATTTAGAGATAGTTCGCGCCATCATAAATCTCGTGCGCCCGGACTGGACGCAGTTTCGCGCGATAGCCCGGGTGATTTTGCAGGCCGGGGGACTGGCGGTCATGTGGTTTGCGATGAAGGCAGGAAGCTGGGTGACGGTTGCCAACCCGGCGGCGGATGGCGCAGCTAAATTCGCGCAGGTAGCCCACATCGTGAATCAGTGCTTGCTTTACGTACTCGTGAGCGCGGCGATCTTCTCGGGCGCGATGATCATTTTCAGGATAACGGAATTGATGAGGTGGCGGCGGTGGCATGCGGGGCCAGGAGGCGTTGGATCAGCGGCCAAGGAAGAAAACTAACGCAAGAACCAGCAAGAGGTTGCGCCAAACATGGCACTTTGCGTGCAAATGAGCTAGATACGCCGGCGGCTACAATCTTCACAGAGGCGTAGAATCAGGCCATCTCAGAGGCGCGAGAGACGCAGCGATTATGTCTCGGGAAAATCTCCTTTCGTTATTCGGCGAGTTCGAGCGCTACGGAAGTGATGTCGCGTTCGTGCAAAGGCGCGGATATCGCCGCGAGGCCTGGACCTATCGCAAGTTTGCGAGTGTGGCGTGCATTTTTGCATTGGAGTTGAAAGAACGCGGGGTTCGAACAGGCGATCGCGTTTTGCTTTGGGGGCCGAACAGTGTGGAGTGGACAGCGGCTTTTTGGGGCTGCTTGTTGCGCGGAGCCGTGGCTGTGCCGATGGACGACGGCGCGACGATTGATTTCGCGGGGCGCGTGGCAAGCGATGCGGGTGTCAAATTCATTTTTGCTGCGCGGGAAAAGGCGGCTCTGGGGAACGCCATCCCGAGGCTGGTACTGGAGGATTTGGCTGACACCTCGAAACGCGCGGGCGACGTGACGTTTTCGCATTCAAGTGGGCAATCGAAGTCTGCGAGCGAGAGTTTTGCCGACGAGCCCATCACGCGAAACCACATCGCGCAAATCCTTTTTACTTCGGGAACGACGGCTGAGCCGCGCGGAGTCGTTCTGACACATGGGAACTTCCTGGCAAATCTTGAGCCGCTGGAACGCGGCATTGATCCCTATCGAAAATACGAGCGATGGTTTCACCCGCTGAGATTTGTGACGCTGGTGCCGCTGAGCCACGTGTTTGGACAGTTCATGGCGCTGTTTGTGCCGCCGCTGCTGGGGGCAACGGTGGTGTTCGAGCCTTCGGCGAATCCGGGAGGAATTATTCGCACGGTGAAGCGAGAGCGAGCGACGGCGCTGATCGCAGTGCCGCGGATGCTGGATGCCTTGCACGCGGGGATTGAGCGTGAATTCGAAGCGCGAGGGCAGAGCAACTGGCTGAAGAAAAAGATCGAAGCCGCGAACGGCAAAAAGTTTTTGCGCCGCGCGTGGAGATTCCGGCAAATTCACCGCCGATTCGGGTGGAAGTTCTGGGCGTTTATTTCCGGCGGTGCCGCGCTCTCGAGCGAAACAGAAGAGTTTTTCAAACGCATTGGTTACGCGGTCGTGCAGGGGTACGGCATGACGGAGACGGCGTCGCTCATCAGCTTGAACCATCCGTTTCGTGCGACGGAGGGCTCGATCGGGAAGGTTTCGCCGGGACGCGAATTTCGGCTGGCCGAAGGCGGGGAGATTCTGGTGCGCGGGGAAAATGTTGCTAGCGGCTATTGGGAAGGTGGAGCGTTGCGGCAAGGAGTGCGCGACAAAGAAAACTGGCTGCGAACGGGCGATATTGGCGAGCTCGATGCGGATGGGAATCTGCGGTTCAAGGGGCGGAAGAAAAACGTGATCGTTACGCCTGCGGGCTTGAATGTATATCCGGAGGATGTGGAAGCGGCGCTGCGCAAGCAAGTCGGCGTGCGCGATTGCGTGGTGATTTCCTCTCCGCAGGGGCAGAACGCCGAACCGTTCGCCGTAGTGCTGATGGACGGGGGAGCGGAGCGTGCAGAGCAGGCTTCAAGCGAGGTGATCGAAAAGGCCAACGGTTCGCTCGCCGAATATCAACGCGTGCGCGGGTGGGTAGTCTGGCCTGAGCCGGATTTTCCGCGCACGCCGACGGGCAAGCCGAAGCTGAGTATGATTGCATCCCGCGCTGCGGAATTGTCCAACAGCTCGACGCCGGCGAAGGCGCGAGCGGGCGCGCTTGATGATTTGCTTGCGAAATTCTCATCCGCGAAAGGAACTTCAGATAAGTTAGAGAGGGACCTGAATCTCACGTCGCTGGATCGCGTCGAGCTGATGAGCGCTCTTGAGGAGCGTTTTCAAGTGGAGTTGAACGAGACAACTTTTGCGGAGGCGAAGACGGTTGCGGATGTACAGCGGCTCCTGAAGCAATCGGCAGCGCATCGCACGGAGTATGTTTACCCGCGATGGACGCAACGCGCGCCAGTGCGCTGGCTGCGGCTAGCGGTCTACTACGCGCTGGTCTGGCCATCCACGAAGATTCTTGGGCACCCTAAGATCGTTGGGCGGGAGAATTTGCGGGGCCTTCGTGGACCGGTACTCATCGTTTCGAACCACATCACACGGCGCGCCGATATTGGCCTGATTCTGGCCGCTTTGCCGCGGCGCTTTCGGCATCGTCTGGCGATTGCGATGGGAGGTGAATCGGTGCAGAGAATGCGGCGGCCGCCTTGCGATTGGTTTTTTGCGAAGCGGTGGGCTTATCAGTTGGGATATGGACTCGTCACAGCGTTGTTCAACGTTTTCCCATTGCCGCAGCTTACGGGTTTTCGCGAAAGTTTCCGTTTTGCAGGCGAATCCGCCGATCGAGGCTACAGCATCCTCGTGTTTCCTGAAGGCGAAGTGAATAATTCTGCAGACGGGCGGATGGCGGTGTTCCAGAGTGGCATCGGCTTGCTGGCCGAAAATCTTGGCCTACCTATTATTCCGATGCGGCTGGATGGGGTCTGGCAAATGAAGCGCGAGGGCCGCCGCCTGGCCCACATCGGTGAAATCAGCGTCCATATCGGCGCGCGGTTGACATTCCCGGCGGGAAGCAAGCCGGAGGAGATTGCGCGGATGCTAGAGGCGAGAGTGCTGAATTTGTAAGGCGTAAAGCAGGATGCACGAGAGAAGGCTTGCGGTCACCCTTTACAAAAGAGGATAAAGCGCGGCACTCCGATCAAGAGATTCGTCCGGTGAACAAGCGCGCGATGTCCTTCAAGGCACCGACGACAAGGTCGCGAGTCGTGCCGGGATCAGCCCACCAATCACTATGGCGGCTTATAGAAAAATAGTCGGACGCCTCGGCCTTCGCCATTGCGAGCTTCAACGGTAGCGCGGGATCGACGTGCTTCCCGTCAGAGGCGACCGCTTCCTTGAGTTGCGCCAACATGCTTTGCTGCTCCTGCAGGTTGAGTATGGAGATCGGCGAATGGCAAAAGGGACAAGCGGAACTCGTCTGCAAGTTGACGGAGCCGCCGCAGTTGGAGCAGTGCACCTCTTGCACGCTTTCGCGCAGGTGTTGAATCTCTACGGGAGAGAGGGGGCGAATGAAATTTTTTTCTTTGAGGAAATCAAAGAAGCTGATGTAGTGGCCGTGCTGGCTGGAGCATTGCCAGTAGACAAAGTGCACATTGCGGCTCATGTTGTGCGCCAGCGTAAGCCCGGAGCCGCAGTGCGGGCACATGAGGCGGTCGGGTAGCGCCGGCTTGGGCGCGAAGGAGTGGTCGCCGATATACTTCATTAATTGCAGCGTCGAAGCCGGAGTGAGCCCGAGGTCTTCGTGGCGCTCGAACCAGAAAGCTTGACAAGGCGTGCAGACATCCACGGTGAGTTGCACGCCGAGGTGGCCCGTGAGCTTCCACTCCGTCATTGGTTGTGCGCAGTTGGGGCAGATCATGGCGGCAGTCTTCCGCCCGGTTAGCTGAGCGGCTTCCAGACGGGCTTGAGTATAGCCGAGGAAATTGCCGAATCCGCACGTTTTGGGTGACCTGCGTGTTCTGTGGCAAAATAGAGTGTTGTCTGAGATGGATTTATGGCCGACCGTACAATCATGGCGTTGGAACGCCCCGCAAAATCAGCCAAAGGGCAGAAGAAATCCGCTGCGAGCAATGAACAGCGCGAGCGTGTTTTTGACGTTTTTCGACGCTGGGGCTATTACGAAGCGACTCTGGACCCCCTCGGTGTGTTCCAACCGCAGAAAATGGCCGATCTGGAATTGACAGGCGAGGCGGCCGAAGAGGCGCGCCGGATTTATTGCGGAAACATCGGCGTGGAATTCATGCATCTTCCCGAATCGGAAAGACGGCGATGGATTGCGGAGCGCATCGAGGGCCCTGAGCTTGCGGTCCATCAGGAAAAAATCCTTGAACGCCTCGTACGAGCGGACCTTTTTGAGCAGGTGCTGCAGGCGCGCTACCTGGGCACCAAGCGATTTTCGCTGGAAGGCGTGACATCGCTGATCCCGTTGCTCGATTCGATTCTGGACAGTGCGGGCGAGTTCGGCGCCGTGGATTGCATCATGGCGATGAGCCATCGCGGCCGTTTGAATGTGATGGTGCACGCCGCGTGCAAATCGCCGCACGAAGTGGTTGCCGGATTTGAAGATGTGGATCCGCGGAGCGTGCTGGGCGCGGGCGACGTGAAGTACCACATTGGCGCGACAGGAACGTACACGACCACGGCGGGCAAGCCCATTAACTTGCATCTCGTTTCTAATCCCAGCCACCTCGAGGCAGTGGATCCGGTAGCGATGGGCCGCGCACGCGCAAAGCAGACGCGGCGTGGCGTGGACGGGCCGATCATTGACCGCTCGCGCGAGGCGCTGAACAAAGTTTGGCCGATTGTGATGCACGGGGACGCGGCGTTTGCCGGGCAGGGTGTACTGGCGGAGACGCTGAATCTAGCGGACTTGCAGGCGTACACGGTGGGCGGCACCGTGCATATCGTCGTCAACAATTTGATTGGATTCACTACGCAGCCCGGGCAAGAACATTCTTCGCGGTTTGCTTCGGACATTGCCAAACGGCAAAGCGTTCCCATATTCCACGTCAACGCGGAGGACCCTGACGCTGTCGTGCGCATTGGAAAACTGGCCGCGGAGTATCGTGCGACGTTTGGAAGCGACGTCGTAGTGGACATCATTGGTTATCGCCGGCATGGACATAGCGAAGTGGACGATCCGACCATTACGCAGCCGGTCCTCTATGAGCGAATCAAGAACCACGCGCCGCTGTGGAAGATTTACGCAGAGAAGACTGGCATCGACGCCGCGCAATTTGTCAACGCCGTGAAGAGTGAATACGAAACAGAGCAGCAAAAGGCGGGACTTCTCACGAAGATCCCGCATTTGCGCAAGCTGCCGGACTATTGGTCTCCTTACAAAGGTGGAAAGTACGATCCGGCGTATGAAGTCGACACCGGGTTGACTCACGAAAAACTAGCGGAACTCACAGACGGTCTTGTCCGCGTGCCTTCGGGATTTCATTTGCATCCGAAAATCGCCAAGCTTCTGGAACAGCGTAGGGAGATGGGGCACGGCAAGCGCGCCGTTGACTATGGATACGCCGAAGCGCTGGCGCTGGGGTCGCTGGTACTGGAAGGCAGCCCCGTTCGTCTAACGGGGCAGGACACGCAGCGCGGCACATTCAATCAGCGGCACGCCGTGCTGATCGATACGGAAACCGAGCACAATTACTTGACGCTGTCGCATCTTTCGCGGCAGCAGGCGTTTTGCGAAATTTACAATTCCTCGCTCTCGGAAGCTGCTTGTGTTGGATTCGAATACGGCTTCAGCCGCGACTATCCGGAAGCGCTGGTGATGTGGGAAGCGCAATTCGGCGACTTCGCCAACGGCGCGCAGGTGATCATCGACCAGTTTTTGAGCGCCAGTGAGGACAAGTGGAATCTCCCTACCGGACTGGTGCTATTGCTTCCGCACGGTTTTGAAGGCCAGGGCCCGGAGCATTCCAGCGCGCGCATCGAGCGTTACATGCAGCTTGCCGCCGAGGACAATCTGCAAATTTGCCAGCCCTCGACGGCCGCGCAGTATTTTCACATGCTGCGCCGCCAAGCCCGCCGCGTCTGGCGAAAGCCTCTGATCGTCTTCACGCCAAAGAGCATGCTGCGCCATCCGGACGCCAGTTCGAACATCGAAGATTTCACCCGGCCGCGTTTTCTGCCGCTCGTGCCAGATCACGAAGTGCTGAACGCCAAACGGATCCTGATCGCCAGCGGCAAGGTCGGCCACGAACTTCGCGCGGAACGCCGGCGTCGCAAGGACACCAGCACGGCCATATTCTTCCTCGACCAGCTTTACCCTTTGCCGCGCACGGAAATCTCCGCCGCGCTGGCCGAACATCCCAACGCGCGAGAAATTGTATGGGTGCAGGAAGAACCGGCCAACATGGGGGCCCTTTTCTATGTCCTGCCGCGGCTCGAGCGTCTGGCGCAAGCCAAGAGTCTTCCGGTGCGTTCTGTGAAGCGCTCGGCCAGCGCCAGCCCCGCGACGGGCTCCGCCAAAGCGCACGAACTCGAGCAAAAGACGCTGCTGGCCCTGGCTTTCACGACCGCCAGCGGAGACTGATCGCCCCAAACTGCGTTCACACTCCATTCACATTCGTGTTATCCCTGTGTTACACGGGCGCTGCGAGAATCAATCGTGCTACGCACTTCTCACGGTGACCCAAATCTTGCAAGTTCCTACCGCATTTCTCCGGCGTACGGTAAACTGCCGACAAGCCGGCGAGCGGAACGTGCCAACCTTATGAAACGCGTATTGATTATCGAGGACGACAAGGACATCGTCGAACTCGTTCGCTACAACCTCGCCAACGAAGGCTTTCAGGTTAGCGCCGCTTTTGACGGCAGCGCCGGCCTGAACACACTTAAAAAGACGCCTCCCGATTTGCTTCTGCTCGATCTCATGCTCCCGAAACTTTCCGGCCTCGACATTTGCCGGGAAGTTCGCCGGGACGATTCACTGAATCGCCTCCCCATTTTGATGCTGACGGCGCGCGGCGACGAAGCCGACCGCGTCGTTGGCCTTGAGATGGGCGCTGATGATTACGTGACGAAGCCCTTCAGCCCGCGCGAACTCCTCGCCCGCGTGAAAGCGCTACTCCGCCGTGCGGAGCCGCCTGCTGATTCGCCTCGTGTCATCGAGATCGGGAAACTCGCTATCGACCCGGCGTCTTACCGCGTGAGCCATTCAGGAAAGCCCGTTCCGCTTAGCACGCTCGAATTCCGGCTGCTCTATTACCTTGCTTCGCGCCCCAACCGGGTCTTCACACGGGATCAGTTGCTCGATGCCGTGTGGGGAACGGATCGTTTCGTGACTCCGCGCAGCGTAGACGTTTACGTCCGCCGTCTGCGCGAAAAAATCGAGAGCGATCCCGAAAATCCCGTTCATCTGAAAACGGTGCGCGGCGCGGGGTACTTGTTCGAAACTCGTGCGGCTTAATCTATTCTGGAAATTCTCGTTCGCGTTTCTCGCCCTGCTGGTGAGCGTGCTGCTGGCCGTGGACTTTTTCGCGGAGCGCGCCCTGCGCAGCGATTACGAGCGAACGGGTTTCGAAAAACTCGCCGCCATCGCGCGCATCGCGCAAGCGCGTCCTCCGCAGTGGACGCCCGCTTCTCCCGGACAAGCTGAAAACCTCGCGCCATTGCGGGATTGGGTCGCGCAAATGGCGGCCAGCGGCGCGCGCATCACCGTGATCGCCCCCGATGGACGCGTCCTTGCTGATTCGCAATCCGACGCTCAGTCCATGGAGAACCACGCCAGCCGGCCCGAAATCCTGGAGGCGATGGCGAAGGGCGAAGGGCGTTCCATTCGCCGCAGCGTCACCATTCAACGCGATCTTCTTTACTATGCTGTGCGCCAGGACACTTCCGCGGGACCTGCTACTTTCTTGCGGTTTGCGCTTCCTCTGGAAACCGTTGACGAAGTTCTCAGCTCCTTCCGGCGCAAGCTTTTGCTCGCATCCTTCTTCATTCTGTTGATTGCCGGCGGAGTTTCCTTGTTATTCTCGCGCAGCTTTACGGGACGCGTCGAGCGTCTGAAGGATTTTTCCCGCCGCGTTGCCGAGGGTGATTTCCGCCCGCTGCCTCGAGACGGTTCGGGCGACGCCGTGGAAGCTCTCGGCATTTCGCTAAACCGCACGGCGGCTCGTTTGGATCGAACGATCCAAACCCTTACCGAAGAACGCAACCTCTCCTCCGCAATCCTCGGCAGCATGGTGGAAGGCGTCGCGGTGGTGAGCGGTTCGGAGCGGCTGGTGTTTGCCAATCCCGGCTTTGCGGAAATCTTGGGTCTGGATGTACCTCCGACTTCGGGCAGCGCCCTCGTCGAAATCGTGCGTCAGACGGAACTACTCGAAGCCGTGCGACAAGTTTTGGCCGGCGAACCGCGCGTCCAATCGGAGATCGTCACAGGCACGCTTCGCCAGCATTATTTCGCAATCACCGTCGCCGCCGTCCGCGCGGGGGATACGAGCGGCGCAGTTGTAGTGCTGCACGACATTACCGAGCTTCGCAAACTCGAGCGTGTGCGACGGGACTTCGTTGCTAACGTCTCCCACGAGTTTAGAACTCCGCTCACCGCCATTCAGGGATTCGCCGAAACGCTTCTGGCGGGGGCCATTGACGATTCACAAAACCGCACGCGCTTCCTCGAAATCATTCTCGAACATTCCCGCCGCCTGGCGCGCCTGACCGAAGACTTGCTCATGCTCTCCAAGATGGACGCCGAGCGCCTGGAGCTGGAGGTCCGCCGCTTGGGCGTTTCCCAGTTAATCGAAAGCTGCCTCGAAACGGCCCAGCGCCGCGGCGCCGAAAAAGACTTGCGAATTTCCGTGAGCTTACCGCAGAACTTGCCGGACATTGCCGGTGATCGCCGCCGGCTTGCCGAAGTTTTGCAAAATCTCCTGGACAACGCCATTCAGTACACGCTGCCGGGCGGCAAGATCATCGTCAGTGCAGAATCCGGGGAAAAAGAGATCATTCTTACCGTCACGGACACAGGGATCGGCATTCCGAAGGCCGACCAGCCGCGCATCTTTGAGCGCTTCTACCGCGTCGATGTCGCCCGCTCCCGTGAAGCTGGCGGCACGGGCTTGGGTCTGGCCATCGCGAAACACCTCGTCGAGGTGCATGGCGGCCGCCTCTGGGTGGACAGCGAAATCGGCCAAGGTTCGCAATTCCATTTTTCCGTCCCATTATTTGAAAGTGAGTACCCCGGACCGCGTTCCGCCTCCAGCGGCGTGGCCGGACGTGGCAATGGCGGCGGCATCTAGTCCTCTCTTCCACTGTGAAGAAGCAAGTCAGCCCATCAACAGAGCTTGCAACCCCTGATTTACCGCATGTTCATCCATTTGTGAACGCGGCGTAATCATATCTTTGCCAGGATATTGACTACGAGCAGGGGTGTGACGACCGACCCCCGTTCCGGAAGGGGAACCATGGCAAGTTCCGCAAGTCTGACGGAAGTGGTTCTTTATGAAACTCTGGTCAACTATCTTGTCTCGATGGCCCGCACCGTCGAAGGCGCCATGAACCGAGCGCTTGATGCCATCGTCGGCGTCAATGAACAACGCACCTGGGCTCTCCCCGGAGAAGTTTTCCTTCTCGAGCCCCGCATCAACGAAATGGAAATCGTCATTGACGAGCACGCCATTCGTCTCCTGCGCCGTGGTTCTTTCTCCGACGACGAAGTCCGCCTCATCGTTGCCGCGCTCAAAATCACCAATGACCTCGAGCGCATAGGCGATCTCGCCGTCAATCTTGCCGAGTGCGTCATCTCCCTCCGCGAAATGCCCCCAGCCCAATTGCCTGAGGAATTGGCGCCGATGACTTCCGCCGTGCGCGGCATGGTCAGCAAGAGCCTCGGCGCTCTGATTTTCCGCAACGTGGAAATGGCCGGGCAGGTTCTTCAAAGCGACGACGTCGTCGATCAGTACCGCGACCGCATCTTCGATCAGCTCATGCAAAGTATGACGCAACAGGCCGCGCTCGTCAGCCCTGGGATGCAGTTCATTCTCGCCACCCGGCATCTCGAGCGGATCGCCGACCATGCCACCAACATCGCCGAAGACATCATTTTCTGGGTTCGCGGTCTCGATGTTCGCCACGGTCGAGGTTTGACTATGGCTGCGGACGGCAGCTCGCAGTCCCCGGCGTCGGGGGAAGAGGTCATCGAGAATTCACGTGCCCTTCATTCAGACGTGACCCCCGGCTGCGATACTCAACGAGTTTAATCTTCGTTCCACGTCCTACCACGGGGATCGGCGCACCCCTGGCTCCGATCCCCTTCTCCCCTCCCTGGCCGTTCGCAACACGCTCGAGGCATCCTCTTGACCCCGCCGCGCAGTCCTACTATCGTGATATCTGAGTCCAAAATGTCTTCTTTTTTGCGAAACCGCGACCTCGGTACAGCATCCTATTTTTGGAGGAGCATTTGTGTCCTCCTCGCAATGTTTATGCTTTACAACCCGTTCGCGGCTTCGCTGAACTCCGCTGGCGCGTTGAATGTCCGCCATCCGGCGAGCAATCGCGCCACGGTTGGCGCTTCTGAATTGCAGCATTTTTCCTTTGCCAATGGGCGAGATTCTCTCTCCGCTCACGATAGCGTCGTTGTCAAAACATTTGTGTCCTCTTCAGAACTGCCCGCGCAGTCCTTTAGGGATATTCCTCAGGTAACCTCTCTTCCGCTTCCGATTCTTGGCTCAAGCCTGTGGTTTCGGCCACCGCCAGCGATCTAACCGATCTCCTATTCCTTCGAATTTCAGCGTGGCTCTCGACAAGGGAGAGCGCCGTCATTCGATTTTACAGGCCCTCATGTAAGTTCAGCGGGTGTCCCGTTCCGGACCGTTCTATCCTTGTCCGCTACCACACCTCGCCCGGGAAAAACGCATGACGAAAAAAAATCTGCTGATTGCTCTCTTCATTGTTGTTATCGGGTCGCTCGTCGCCTGGCACTGGATCGGCCGCACGCGCACCGAAGCGGACGATGCCGGTCATCCCGTCGCCACAACCGCGCCCGTTTCCATCGTCAAGCGTCGTGACCTGGGCGACACGCTCACTGTCTCCGGGGCCTTCAAGCCCTTTCAAGACATTGATGTGCACGCCAAAGTGGCGGGCTACATCAAGGTGATTCATGTTGATGTTGGCGATCACGTCAAAGAAGGACAAACCCTCGCCGTCCTCGAAATCCCGGAACTCGCCGCCGAACTCGCCGGCACCGATGCCGAAGTTCGCGCCGCACAAGAACAAATACGCCGCGCCCAAGGCGATTTGGATCGCGCCCAATCAACCCACGCTGCCGCGCATTCCGCTTATCACCGCTTGAAGCAAGCCGCCGACACGCAGCCGGGCCTCGTAGCGCAACAGGAAATCGATGACTGGCAAGCCAAGGATTTGGGAGCCGAGGCGCAGGTTGCTAGCGCGGAGGCCGAACTCTCGGCGGCCAGGCAGCAACTGGAAGTAGCACAAGACAAGCAGAAACAATACACCGCTCTTTCGGACTACACGCGTATCACCGCGCCGTTCACGGGCGTGATCACCGTTCGCTATGCCGACACCGGCTCGTTGATTGCGGCGGGCACTTCGTCGAGCACGCAATCCTTGCCCGTCGTGCGCTTGGCGCAAATTTCGGTTTTGCGCCTGGTGCTACAAATTCCGGAGTCGGTGGCTCCGCAAATCCACGTTGGCGGCTCGATCAAAGTCCATGTGCAGGCGCTAAACCAGGACTACGAAGGAAAAGTCTCGCGATTCGCCGATTCGTTGGATCAGCAAACGCGCACGATGGAAACGGAAGTGGATTTTCAGAACTCCGACGGCAGACTGATTCCCGGGATGTTTTGCGAAGCCTATTTTCTCCACGACAAGAAAAAGGATGTGCTCGTCATTCCGATGGAATCGGTCAACCTCAATGGCGGCCAGGCCAGCGTGTTCGTCGTGGATTCGCAGAATGTAGTAAGCCTTCGGCCGGTCAAGCTCGGCCAGGAAAGCAGCTCCCAAGTGGAAGTCTTATCGGGACTCAACGAAGGCGAACGCGTCATCGTAGGAAATCTCGGCGAGTTTACGCCGGGGCAGAGGGTTTTGCCGAAACTGGTCGAGGCAGGGACCGCGAGCGAGGCAGGACATAGCTGATGCCAAAATTTGCCCTCGCGTATCCCTATTTCATCATCATGCTGTGCTTGGTGGTCGCCGTGGTGGGCATCACCACCGTTGTGCGCATGCCCGTAGACCTCTTTCCCCAGATCGATATCCCCGTCGTGGTTGTTGCAACCTTTTATTCTGGAATGCCTCCTCAGCAGATTGAGGCGGACATCACCAATACCTTCGAACGTTTTTTCACCTTAGGTAGCAACATCGATCATATCGAGTCGCGCTCTCTCACCGGCGTAAGCCTCATCAAGATCTACTTCAAGCCGGGCACGGATGCGAATTCCGCACTGAGCAACATCGCGAATCTGGCGATGGCCGATTTGCGGCGGCTCCCGCCGGGCACCTTGCCGCCCGTGGTACTGAAGTTCGATGCCTCGAGCTTGCCGGTTTGCCTGGTCACGTTGAAAGGGCAAGGGCTCAACGAAACGCGGCTGAAGGACCTGGCGCAGTTCCAGGTGCGCAATCAAATTGCCAACGTGCAAGGGGCTTCCGTTCCTCAGCCGTTCGGTGGTACCTACCGCCAAATTCAGGTTTTCGTCGACCCCGTCAAACTCGAAGCTCACCAATTGAGCCTGATGGATGTGGTTCGCGCCATAAACGAATCGAATCTTATCCTCCCCGCTGGCGACGTTCGCATCGGCAACAGGGACTACAACATCTACGCCAACAGTCAGGTTGCCGCCCCCGAAGAAATAAACAGCTTCCCCCTAAAAACCGTTGGTCTCGGTTCCGTTCTTGTGGGTGATATTGGCAAAGCGGAAGATTCGGGCGCCATTCAGACAAACATTGTTCGCATCGATGGCCAGCACTCTGTTTACGTCCCCATCTTGAAGCAGGGCGGAAACAGCAACACCATATCGATTGTGAATGGCATCAAGGAAGCCACCAAGCATCTCGTCGACATTCCCGACGTTCTCAAAACGGCCGTCGTTTTCGATCAGTCCATCTTCGTAAAAATCGCTATCAAGAATCTGCTCAAAGAGGGCGGCATCGGTCTCCTGCTCACGGCCATCATGATCCTTGTTTTTTTGGGGAGCCCGCGCGCCACGTTTGCCGTTTTGCTCTCGATTCCCCTTTCCGCCTTGATGTGTTTTCTGATCATGAATGGCATGGGTGGCTCCATCAACACCATGCTTCTCGGCGGACTCGCCTTGGCCTTCTCACGCTTGATTGACGATTCCGTCGTGGTGCTCGAGAATATTTTTCGCTTCATGGAAAACGGAGCGGCGCCCCACGAGGCTGCCGAGAAAGGCGGCATGGAAGTTGCTCTTGCCGTCCTCGCCGCCACCTCCACGACCTCGATCGTCTTTTTCCCGGTTACGTTTTTCTACGGAGTCAGCCGCTATCTGTTCATTGACCTCGCTCTTGGCGTCGTTCTGTCCATCTTTGCGTCCTATATTTTCGCCATGACGGTCGTGCCACTCTATTGCGCGACCTTCATCCGCATTCATCACGATCATATCCACGGGGAAATCGTCAAAAAGTCCCTTTTTGCCCGATTTGTTCAGCGCTTCAACGCCTTCTTCCTGAAACTCTTGCTTTACTACGACAAAGCGGTGGAGAAGGCTCTCGATCGTCCCAAGCGCACAGTTGCGATCATCGTGGGCGGCATTGTGGTTGTGCTGGCAGTGCTGTTTCCCTTTGTAGGCACGTCGTATTTTCCCCGCACCGACCCCGGGCAATTTGTTATTAACGTCAAAGCACCTACGGGCACGAGGCTGGAAATCACCGACGACTACATCGCCAAAGTTGAGGACGACATTCGCCAGGTTGTTTCCCGCGACGATCTGGACATGATCGTTTCCAATATCGGCATCACTCCCGATCTTTCCGCCATCTACACGAGCAATGCCGCGATGCACACGGCGTTCGTGCAGGTGAGCTTGAAAGAAGAGCACAAAGTTGGAAGCTACGAATATATGGAACGTCTCCGCAGAAAACTCGCGGTCGACATGCCGCAGCTCAGCCTTTATTTTCAGGCTGGCGGGCTCGTGGATTCCGTCGTAAACCAGGGGCTGCCCGCGCCCCTGGACATTCAAATCAGCGACAACGACATGGACGAAGCCTACGGCATCGCCCGCAACATTGCATCTCAGCTCAAGCCGTCCAAAAACGTGAGCGACGTCTTAATTCCCCAGGACATCGACTATCCGGGATTGGAATTGAACATCGATCGCGAACAAACCAGCCAGTTGGGCCTGACGCCGCAAGGTGTGGTGGACAATGTCATTACCGCGCTCACCTCTGACGGAATGATCGCTCCGAGCTATTGGATCGATCCCAAAACCGGAAACAACTACATGGTCACCGTGCAGTACTTCAATCAAAAAATCGATTCCATGACCATGTCCGATTTCAAGAACATTCCGCTGCGCGCTACCAGTTCCAGGATGTCCACCCCTCTTCAGTCCGTGGCCAGAATCGTCCCGATCAGCACTCCGACGGAGGTCGATCACTATCAGATTCGCCGCGTCATCGACGTCTACGTCATGCCCACAACGGAAGACCTCAGCGCGGTCAACAACGAAGTCAATAAGCTGGTCGCGGAACTGAAAACCGGCAAAAACGTCCGCGTCACCGTGCGCGGCGCTGTAGTCGGGATGAACGAATCCTTCAAACGCTTTGCCGTTGGCCTCATCCTTTCTATCATTCTTGTTTATCTTATTTTGATGGCCCAGTTCCGGTCGTTCGTGAATCCACTCATCATTCTTACCGCCATTCCCCCCGGTCTGGCGGGCGTAGTTCTCACTCTCTTCGTTACACATACCACGCTCAATATCATGTCGCTCATGGGAGTCATCATGATGACTGGCATCGTCGTTTCGAACAGCATCCTGATCGTCGAGTTCGCCGGCATCCTCCACGAGCGCGGCATGACATTACGCGCCGCCGTCGTCGAATCCTGCAAAGTCCGCCTGCGGCCCATTCTGATGACTTCCCTCGCAACCCTCTTGGGCATGCTCCCAATGGCGTTCGGCATCGAAGCAGGTAGCGAGCAGTATGCCCCGCTTGCCCGGGCCATCATCGGCGGGCTAGCCGTCTCGGTGGCAGTCACCGTGTTCCTGGTTCCCGCCGTCTACCTCATCGTCCACGGAGGCAAGGAAACGAGAATCGAGGAGGCCAAGCTGTGAACCGTTCTACTTTTTTCCTTTTAGCATCCATCGCCTTTTTGCCTGCTCCCGTCCACGCACAGGCGTCACCTGCAGCGCCCTCAGCCTCTGGGGCCGCAACGGCCGCGGGAGTTGGCTCCCCGCTGACCCTTCAACAAGCCGAAGCCATTGCCCTCAAAAACAATCCGCAGATCACCGTCGGAAAATTGCGCGCACTTGTCGCGCAACAGTTTGTTCGTGAAGCACGTTCTGCCCTCTTGCCTACTGCCAATATCAGCCTCACCGCGGTGGACTCCAATCCCGGCGGCCGCATCACTGCGGGTGTTCTCAACAACCCCACCGTTTACCCGCGCGCGGCAGGCGGCGTCAGCCTTACCCAGCTGGTTACCGACTTTGGACGCACCACCAGTTTGCTCTCCAGCTCTGAGTACAACGCCAAAGCAGAAGATCAAAATGCGGCAGCCACTCGCGCGGACATCCTTCTTGTCGTAGACCAGGCCTTTTACAACTCTCTGGAAACCAAAGCTCTCGTCACCGTCGCTCAAGAGACCGTGCGCGCGCGCCAGACGCTCGTCGACAAAATACAAGCGCTGACCGACGCCAAACTCAAATCCCAAATCGATCTCAGCTTTTCCAACGTTGAGCTGGCCCGCGCCAAACTCCTTCTCCTGGAATCCCAAAATAACTACGAGATCTCTCTTGCTACGCTCTCTGCCATCCTCGGCTATCCCGACGAACAAAATTTCCAGCTTCTTGAAGAGACCTCTCCGATCACCCAGCCCGATCTCGACGTCGCGCCCCTCATTCAAAAAGCTCTGCTGCAGCGCCCGGAAATCAAGGCCCTCCAATTCGAAGTCGAGTCCGCGCAAAAATTCGCCGGCGCCGAGCACGATCTCTGGCGCCCGACCGTGGACGCCCTCGGCGTCGTCGGCCAGGCCCCGGTTCGCGACGACCACATTCCCAGCTGGTACGGCGCCGTCGGCGTAAACATCAACATCCCCGTCTTCAACGGTTTCCTCTACAACGCCCGCGCAAAAGTCGCCGATCTCCAAACCGAAGCCGATCGCCAAAAGCTTCTCGACACTCGCAACAACATCGCCCGCGACGTTCGCAACGCCTGGCAGGATTCCCGCCGCGCATTCGAGCGTCTTTCCGTCACGCAACAACTCCGCGAGCAAGCCAGCCTCGCACTCGACCTCGCACAGGCACGCTACAATCTTGGTCTCGGCTCCATTGTCGAATTCACCCAGGCCGAACTACAAAAAACGGAAGCTGACATTGAGGACACCGACGCCAAGTATCAATATCGCTTGACGCAAATTGTCCTCACGTTTACCATAGCCGCGCCGAAATAACCCTTCCTCGCGTCGAGGGCGGAAGGCCGTTTCTCAAGGGCCCGAATGAGCCGAGTCGTCAATCGTCCTGTTTATGAATGGATTTTTGCCGAAGCCGCTGAGTTCCGGCAAAATACCATCGTTTTCAGTGCCTGTTGACCTCCCTGTTCTTTCTGTAACCTTATGTATTTAAACGGTTTACGTCTATCGTTCCCTGATTGTTACAGGATATTCACATTCGGTTGACGTAACTGTAAGACGCGGCCTTTACCTTTTCGCGCGGGGTGGTTTGCATCTTCCTCGGTATGCGGTCGAATTTTGCTCCAAAGAGAGAGGCAATGAAAAAAATCGCAGCACTCACACTATCGCTGTTCCTCACTGTTGGAACAGCTCTCGCTGATACACCGAAAGACACGCCCAAGGACGCCGACGCTCAGCCCGCAAAGCCTGCTGCGCCGGCGAAGTCCAAGGCAGCTTCAAAGTCGGAAAAGTCGGACTCGGCGATCGCTGCCGAGATTGAAGAACTCCGTCAGGCTCTCCAGGCACAGCAAGAGCAACTCAGCTTGTTGAAGGAAGAACTCGCCAAGCGCGATCGTCAAATCGACGAAGCGCGCGACGCCGCTGCCGCAGCCAACGCTCGCGCCGCGGAAGCCAGCACCAAAGCTACCGAAGCGGTCAATACCACTGCTGCCGTGAAGAGCACCGCCGACACGCTCAATACCACTGTCGCGGATCTCAAGTCCAGCACCGAAGTTCTCAAGACTACCGTCGACGCCGCCCAAGCCGAAGAAAAGAAAGCTTCCGAAGAAGGCCCGGCCGCGATTCGCTACAAGGGCATTTCCATCACGCCAGGTGGCTTTATCGAAGCGGCTACGGTTACCCGCACTCGTGCTGCAAGCGATGGCATCAACACACAATTGACGGGCATCCCCTACCCTGGTCTCGCCATGGGCAAGCTGACCGAGAACGCTTTCGAAGCTCGGCAGACTCGCCTTTCGCTGCTGCTGGAATCGAGGATTGCCAACGCTAAGGTAACCGGCTACGTCGAGACGGATTTCCTCGGTGCCGGTACTACCTCCAACAACCGGCAAAGCAACAGCTATGTCCTTCGCTATCGTCAAGCTTGGGGCAGGGTCGCCTTTGATAATGGCTTTTCTTTCTCTGGCGGTCAGATGTGGAGCTTGGTCACCGAGACCAGGAAGGGCATCGAGAATCGTCAGGAAAATCTGCCGATGATGATCGATCCACAATACATCGTCGGCTGGGCTTGGCAGCGCGCTTATGGCTTCCGTGTGACCAAGAGCTTTGGCGATAAATTCACCGTGGGCGCATCGATCGAAGGACCGCAAACCACCGTCGGCGGCCGAGCCTTCCCACCAAACTTCTTCCTGAATGCTCCTGGTCAAGGCGGCGGACTCCTCAATGGTTTTGATGCCACGGGCTACACCATCAACAAGGCGCCTGATTTTCTCGTCAAGGCGGCACTCGATCCGGGCTGGGGCCACTACGAAGTCGTCGGCATTCTCAGCGATTTCCGCAACCGCGTTTATCCCTGCGGCGATCTGCCTCTTCCGACCTTCCCAACCCCCACTTGCACTTCCGGCACATCCGTCACCGGCGCGTTCAATGACTCCAGAGTTGGTGGCGGCGTCGGCTTCACCGCCCGGCTTCCCATCATCGCCAAAAAGGTCGACCTTGTTGGTCACTTCCAGGGTGGCGATGGCATCGGCCGCTACAGTTCAGCTCAGTTGTCGGACGTAACCGCACGGCCAGACGGCACCCTTGCTCCTATCCGTTCTGCCGCATGGTTGGGAATGCTCGAACTTCATCCTAGTCCCAAGTTCGACGTCTTTGCCTACGGTGGTGGCGAGTACGCTGCCCGCACGGATTACACCTTCGCGAATGCTGCGGGTCATACCGTCGGCGTTGGCTACGGCTCACCCTTTTTCAACAACTCCGGTTGCTCCACGGAAACTTTCCCGATAGCGGGAGCCACCCCCCAAGCCCCAGGAGGCAGCGGCACCTGCGCTGGCGACGTTCACAACGTCATCGAAGGCACTCTCGGCTTCTGGCATAACGTGTACTCGGGCTCGAAAGGCCGCTTGCGCTGGGGTGTGACCTACTCCTACCTCACCAAGATCGGTTGGTCTGGCGACGCCACCACTGGCATTGCCCCTCCAACACCTACGATCAGCCAGCGCCCCAAGGCCGTCGACAACATGGTCTGGACCTCCTTCCGCTATTACCTCCCCTAAACCGGGACTCTTAGCGCTCCGTCCCTCTGTGGGCGGAAAAGGGGCAGCTCCTCACCGAGCTGCCCCTTCTTTTTTTGCCCCTAGTTCCAGCCCTCCACCTCTCTCACCCACAAGTCATTGGCTCCACGCATCTTAGCCACGATCGCGTCCTCATCTCATAAATCAAAAAACTATGAAGGCGTTGTAACAATCCTGTAACACGAATAGAGGACACTGTAGTTTCCTGGGCAAACACAAATCTTTCGTGGGAGATGACGGATGAAGCGAATTGCAGCATTCCTTCTGTTGAGTTTCGGTTTGGCCGCGGTTTTTGTCGCAAGAGCTGCTCTCTCCATCACTGGCGCGGGCGCTACCTTTCCCTACCCCATGTACTCCAAGTGGTTTGCTGAGTACCACAAAAAAGACGCCAACATTGAGTTCAATTACCAATCCATCGGTTCCGGCGGCGGCATCAAGCAAGTAACGGAAGGCACGGTGGATTTCGGCGCTACCGACGGTCCGATGAATGACGACCAGCTAAAAGCCTTCCAGGATAAGCATGGCTTCCCGGTCCTGCACTTCCCCACCGTTCTCGGCGCGGACGTGCTCACCTACAATATTCCTGGCATCACCGGGGAACTGAATTTTACGCCGGAAGCGATCGCCGGAATTTTTCTTGGGAAAATTACAAAATGGAATGATCCCGCGATCGCCGGGGCCAACAAAGGCGTGAATCTCCCGGCAAACGATATCTATGTGGTTCACCGCTCCGATGGCAGCGGCACCACCTACATCTGGACCGATTACCTCTCCAAGATCAGCGATGAATGGAAGAGCAAAGTCGGCAAAAACACCTCTGTCAACTGGCCTGTCGGTCTCGGTGGCAAGGGTAACGAAGGCGTGTCCGGGCTGGTAAAGCAGACACCAAACGCCGTTGGCTATGTCGAGCTGATTTATGCCGTCCAGAACAAAATGCCTTATGGCGCTGTGAAAAACTCATCTGGCGCTTTCATCAAGGCAGATCTTGCAAGCGTTACGGCTGCCGCGGCTGGTGCAGCCAAGAACATGCCAGACGACTTCCGCGTTTCCATTACGGACGCACCCGGCAAAACTGCTTATCCCATCGCCAGTTTTACCTGGCTGCTGATTCCCTCCAAATTCTCGGATGCCTCCAAGCGCGACGCCATCAAGGGTTTTGTAAAGTGGATGCTTGCGGATGGACAGAACTTCACGGAAGCTCTCTCCTACGCGAAGCTGCCCAAGGAAGTGGTGGCTAAGGAAGAAAAGGCTCTCAACAGCATCCAATAGGTCAATGTCAACCGCGAGCACAACCCTTCCGAGCGCGGGCCCTGCTGCGGGCTCGCGCTCCTTTTTCAGCCGCTTGCGCGAGGGCGACGAAATCGCTCGTCTCATTACGTTTTTGTTTGCGGCCTCGGTTGTGTTTATCACCATCCTTTTGGTATTCGAACTCTGGCAGGGCTCCGTACTTCCCCGGCACAAATTTGGTTTCGCGTTTTTTCGCACCTCGGTCTGGGACCCGGTTTTTGAGCAGTTTGGCGCGCTGCCTTTTATCTACGGAACGGTGGTCACATCGGCCGTTGCCTTGCTGATTGCCGTGCCGCTCGGCATCGGCGCCGCCATTTTTCTCGCCGAGCTAGCCCCTGCTCGCGTATCCGACACGCTGGAATTCTTCATCGATTTGCTCGCAGCCGTTCCCAGTGTGATCTACGGTCTCCTCGGACTATTTATTGTCGTTCCATTAATGCGGGAGTATATTCAGCCGGCCCTCAAAAATACCTTGGGATTTCTTCCATTTTTCAAGGGTCCGGCTTACGGCCTGGGGTTCCTGACGGCCGGCATCGTATTGGCTATCATGGTCATTCCCTACATCATTTCCGTCTCGCGCGAGGTTCTTCTTTCCGTCCCGCGCGATCAGCGTGAAGCCGCGCTCGCACTCGGCTCCACACGATGGGAATCGACCTGGAAGATTGTTGTGCCATTTGCTCGCACCGGAATCATGGGCTCGATCTTCCTTGCGCTGGCTCGCGCCCTTGGCGAAACCATGGCTGTCAGCATGGTCATCGGCAATGCTCCGGTCATCAGTGCGTCGCTCTTTTCTCCTGGTGATTCGATCGCCTCCACCATTGCCAACCAATTTAGCGAAGCCACCGGCGAACTGTACACGCAGTCCTTGATTGAACTCGGTTTGGTTCTCTTTTTACTCACTTTTCTCCTAAATGGACTCGCTCGCATTTTGATTCTTGTCACCTCCCAGCGTGGCAGCGGAATGGGGAACGCATGAACCCCCGCCTGCGCTGGCGCAAATTCGTCAGCAATTTCATGCTCACCATGACCGGTTGCTGCGCCATCGTCGCCGTCTCCGTTCTTTTCTTCATTTTGGGCAGTCTTGTCTACCACGGCGGAACCTCCATCAACTGGAATTTTTTCACGAAGTTGCCCGCCCCCGTAGGCGAATCGGGCGGCGGCATGGCTAATGCCATCGTCGGCAGCGCCAAACTCCTTCTTCTGGCCACCCTTTTCGGCGTTCCCTTCGGATTCTTGGGTGCCGTCTATATCGCTGAATTCAGTGGCAGCAAGGTTGCCTTTGTTGTGCGTTACTCCGCGGATTTGCTCAATGGTGCCCCTTCCATCGTCATCGGCATCTTTGCCTTTAGCATTGCCGTCCATCCTTTCAAGCATTTTTCCACTCTCGCCGGCGGTTTTGCCCTCGGCGTCATGATGATTCCCATTACCTTGCGCAGCACGGAAGGATTTCTTCTGGATGTGCCGCGTACTTTGCGTGAGGGCGCAATGGCTCTCGGCGCTAGCAAGTGGAAAACGATCGCGACCGTCATCGTGCCTGCCGCCTATCGCGGCATTCTCACCGCGATTCTCCTGGCGTTCGCGCGCGTTGCAGGGGAAACCGCGCCGCTCATTTTCACGGCCTTGGGCAACAGTTATTGGAGCCATGGCCTGAACGAGCCCACCGCCTCGCTTCCGGTCATGATATGGAACTATGCCATTTCGGCGTACGACGACTGGCACCGGCAAGCGTGGGCTGCGGGTCTGGTCCTTCTCGTTTTGATTCTGATCGTCAATATTCTTGCCCGGGCGATCCTGTCCCGGGGCATTTCGGTTCCGAGGTAGCTATTCATGAACGGCTCTGTGAGGTCGGCAGTGTCTGTAAACATAACCCCTCCCGTAACAACCGGCGCAAGCCGCGAAGCCGCGGCTCCCGCGCAAATGCGGATGACCATCTCTAAAGTTAATTTCTGGTACGGCGCCAAGCAGATTCTCTTCGACAT
>Ga0210403_10000427_pt1 | contig 44582 bp, 38 predicted proteins | sample IncBWC19MmetaG_FD_150863 | JGI IMG/M metagenome (GOLD analysis project Ga0210403, IMG submission 150863) | Forest soil microbial communities from Barre Woods Harvard Forest LTER site, Petersham, Massachusetts, United States - Inc-BW-C-19-M | ecosystem: Environmental > Terrestrial > Soil >...
AGCCCACCAACACCACGACTACCTGTAAGGCGCGCTCACGTTTCATACCGTCCTCCGTTCTGTGCGATGCAAGGTTATGACCACCTTTTTTACTTCAGATTGTGCGATTGTCAGCTGCGATGCGTCCGATACTGGAGCCCTGCGAGCATCCGCAGTGTGAGCAGAATGCTTCTCCCCCTCGAATAGGCTTGCCACAGGAACTGCAAGGCCCAAGGAGAGGCCCTCGGAACACAAAATAAAGGATGAATCCAATAAAATTGGGTATGAGGAAAGCGGCAATCACCCAGGCCCAAGGAGGCATTTGACGCCTTTTTGCGTCGCCATAAAGATATCCGAGGGCAAGGAAAAAAGCCGCGGTGAAGACGCCAAACGTCAAGCCAAACCAAAGCGCTTCCGGCATGGTACTGGGAGATCCTTTGGGAGCAAGCAGGGAACGGCCCTGGCCGGAAGCAAAATAGACTACCCAAATCGGGATCGCCAGTGCTGCGATGGCCATTGCAGACCTGGGTAAGACATTCCGTCTTGCGGTTCCCAACAAGACAGCCGCAACTACAAGCCCGGCCAAGAACGCTATCAAAAGCACCGCCGATTGCTGTGTCATGCAATACCTCGATTCTCGCCAGGCGCCGCGAGCAGACATAAGGCCGAGCAAAAAGATGGCAGCAGCCAAAAGACGAGCACGCCTGCCTGGACTTGAGCAGTGTGGAAATGCATTGGGACCGCCAGGCGATTGGCCATCTGGTAGACAAGTGCCGATCCCAAAATTGACATCGAGAGCGCTACAGCAAATGCAGCCCAGACCTTGAATTGCACGTTGTGCTGGCGCATTGTCCCGGTGTGATGCGCAAGAATCTCAAGGACCTGGGCATTCGAATCTGGTCCACTGGTAAAGGTGAATTCCCGCAACCCCCGAATGGTACGCGCAGTTAGCTCGAGGTAGCGCTTGCAGCTATCACAGACGCGGATGTGGTCATGGATGAGCTGTCTTTCGCTCTCTGAAACCTCGTCTACGAAAGACCTGTCGATAAGCTCGCGAAATCTCTTGTCACCCTCCATGCGAATCGCCCTCCTCAAATGCGGATCTCAGTGCTGCAAGACCGCGATAGATTCTGGACGTCACTGTTGTAGTAGGGGCGCCCAAGACCTGAGCCATCTCCGCAAGAGACAGGTCTTCTTGAAACCTCAGCAGCAAAGCCTCGCGATACAGCGGCGGCAGAATCTGCAGTTGACCGGCCAGACGCATTGCGTCTTCGCTTCGAGCCGCGGCTTCGAATGGGGAAGGATCGGAAGAGGGTAACAGCAGCATCGCATCGCGATCATTTGGCAAGGAAGCTGTCTGTACCGTTTTTCCTTTTTTCCGGAGATAATCTATTGCCAAATTGCGGGCGATCGCGAATAGCCATGGATCAAAGCGCTGCCGCCCGTTGTACTGGCTGCCCCGTTGCAGCACGCGAATCCAAGTCTCCTGCGCAAGGTCCTCCGCATACTCTCGCCTGCCGGTGAGGTATAGCAGGTAGCGCACCAGTCGATGCTGAAAGCGCTCCACCAGGTCTGCAAGAAGCTCCGTATCCCTCTCACGCAAGCCTCGCGCAATCTTTGCCGTTTCGGTTTCGGCTGGCGTATTCAATGTCATGGGAAGAGCCGACATATATCCTGTATACGAGTAAGCCGCGGCGGATTACGCAACTTTTGGGCGAAAAATCACGCTAAGATTTGCCTCTGACCGATATTGGATCAATGGACGGGAAGGGACTGACGTGTACAACTCGTTGAATTGCGCCGAAAAATTGATGTAATGGAAAAGCGTTAAGACGGCAGATCTCAGGCCATTTTTGAGACTATTCGCCAGATGCTGGAAACGCCGATTCCGGCGAGAAAACCGATCGGATTTCACGCAAGACGCGAGTTACCCGCAAAGTCATCTGAATCTGTCAAGGCTGGTCTAAATAGCACAAAATGAATACTTTACACAGCCCAAATGGCATGTTCCGGCCTTGAGAAATAGCAACAAATCGAGTACACTTTGTTGGCTGTCGATTCGCAGTTCCGTTTCCTCTTAAATCGGCACGTCGGCCAAGTAGATTCGGCCCAGCCTTTTAGCTCTGCGCCAGGAGCTAATGAGCCGAAAGCTTGGAGTTAAGAAGTCTTCGCCACGTCTCGCTGCGCGAGACGGGATGGAGCAGGAACCCTACGAGTTCTGGATTCGTTCGATGAATCCGGAATCAAAGGGTAAGGCGACGTACGGAGCATTCCGCGAGCACGCCTTTCCTCGCTTCACAAAAGTTTTAGAAAAGTTTTTCAGCGCTGAGGCTCACCGCATCGCTCGGGGTCCGTCTTTGCGCCGCGAGATTGCTGCAAGAGTTTTATCAGGAGCGTACATGGGTGACAAAGAGTCGCTGCCAGTGAAAAGTCCGGGTCATCAATACGACGCGAAGTCGATCAAGGTGCTCGGCGGTCTCGAGGCCGTGCGACTGCGTCCGGCGATGTACATCGGCTCGACCGGTGACATGGGACTGCACCACCTGGTGTGGGAAGTCGTCGACAACTCCGTGGACGAAGCCATGGCCGGCTATGCGGACGAGATTAACGTCACTGTGCACGCGGATGATTCGGTGACCGTGGTCGATAACGGCCGCGGCATTCCTGTGGATATGCACGCTACGGAAAAACGGCCCGCGGCGGAAGTGGTACTCACGGTGCTACACGCTGGCGGAAAATTCGACAGCGATACGTACAAAGTTTCTGGCGGATTGCACGGCGTCGGCGTTTCCGTCGTCAATGCGCTCTCGGACAGGCTCGAATTGGAAATTTCGCGCGACGGCGCTGTGTGGGAACAGTCCTACGAAAAAGGCAAGCCGACAACGAAGCTGAAGCAGACAGGCAAAACGAGAAAGACCGGCACGAGTGTTACCTTTCACCCCGACTCCACCATTTTTGAAAAGACAGCCTTCAGCTTCGATACGCTCTCGCAACGCTTGCGTGAACTGGCTTTTCTGAACAAGGGGCTAAAGATCACGCTGACGGATGAACGTTCCGAAAAGACCGCGGAGTTTCGTTTCACGGGCGGCATCGGCGAGTTCGTCAAGCACCTGAACCGCGGCAAGACCACGCTGCACGATTCGCCGATCTACATCGAAGGGAAGCGCGGCACAGTAGAGATAGAAATCGCGCTGCAATATAACGACACCTACGGCGAGAACGTTTTCGCTTTTGCAAACACCATTAATACCGTGGATGGCGGAACGCACCTTTCCGGTTTTCGTTCCGCGCTGACGCGCACGATCAATAACTTTGCGTCGGCGGCAGGCATGCTAAAAGAGCAAAAAGACGAAGTGACTATTACGGGCGACGACGTTCGCGAAGGCCTCGTCGCGGTCGTGTCCGTGCGCTTGCCGCAGCCGCAGTTTGAAGGACAGACCAAGGGCAAGCTGAACAGCGATATCAAGGGCGACGTCGAACAGCTAGTGAACGAAAAGCTGAGCGAATGGTTCGACAAGCATTCGACAGTGGCCAGGCGCATCATCGGCAAGTGCATCGATGCGGCACGCGCGCGCGAAGCGGCGCGCAAAGCCCGCGAATTGACACGGCGCAAGTCCGCGATGGATTCGAGCGGCTTGCCCGGGAAACTCGCCGATTGCCAGGAGCGCGATCCGTCGAGATGCGAGCTGTTCGTGGTCGAGGGCGAATCCGCCGGCGGGTCGGCGAAAATGGGGCGCGACCGCAAGTACCAGGCCATCCTGCCGCTCAAGGGCAAAATCCTCAACGTCGAAAAAGCGCGCTACGACAAAATGCTGGGGCACGAAGAAATTCGCGCCATCATCACGGCGCTCGGCACCGGCATCGGCAAGGACGATTTCGACGCCGGCAAGCTGCGCTATCACAAAGTGATTTTGATGACCGACGCGGACGTCGATGGCTCGCACATCCGCACTTTGCTCCTGACGTTTTTCTTCCGCCACATGAAGGAGTTGATCGACCGCGGGCACATTTATATCGCGCAGCCGCCTCTCTACCGCGTGAAGCGCGGCAAAACTGAAAAGTACATCCGCGACGAACGCGAATTCGCGCACGAGTTGATGAAGCGCGCCACGGAAGATCATGTCGTGAAGGCCAGAGAAGGCGTGTCGCTCGAAGGCGCGGCTCTCACAAAGTTTCTTCTCAATGTGCAGGAGTATGAAGCCGCTTCGGCAAAACTGGGCCGGCGCTTGCGCGAACAGGGCCTGGTGGAACTGCTCGCCGAGAGTGGCCTCGAGAAAAAGACGGATTTCGAGGATAAGAAAGCGCTCGAGAAACTTCTGAAGGAAGTGGACAAGGCAAAACTGAAGCTCGAAGGCAAAGTGGCTTTCGACGAAGAGCACAGCCTTTACGAAATTCAATTCGGCCTTCCGCACAACCAAAAAGTGAATTGGGCGCTGGCCTCGACTGCGGACTACAAGCGCCTGCGTGGCCTTGCCAAGCAGATCGAGGAGTTCAATAAGCCACCCTTCACCGTAGCCCGCAACGGCGACAAAGTGAGCAAGGAAAACGTTCACGACGTTCTCAACTACGTCGTGGAAGACGCCAAAAAAGATTTCACGATCACGCGATTCAAGGGCCTGGGAGAAATGAACGCCGAGCAGTTGTGGGAAACCACGATGAACGCGGACACGCGGACGCTGCTGCAGGTGAAACTCGAAGACGCGGTCGCCGCCGAGGATATCTTCACCACGCTCATGGGCGAAAACGTCGAGGCGCGCCGCAAGTTCATCGAGGACAACGCGCTCGAAGTCGTGAACCTGGATATTTGATCCGTGGCGGCGGAGTCCAATGCGGATGCGGGTTCTGTTCGTAACGCGATTCGCTGGGGATTGCTGCTGGCGGCGGTGGGTACAGCGGGGTTTCGCTTGCCGCGGCTCGTGAATGAATACCGAGGTTGGCGAGATGCTCTTCTGGTCGCTGATCCTTCCGTCGCGGAAGGGTGGCGCACAGTTCTGATGGTCGATCTGATTGCTACGTTAGTTGTGCTGGCAATTGGAGTCGCGGTTTTCTATGCGTTGCGGCCGAAAGTGAAAGCCGCGACGTGATGTATCAGCTGGGTTGGACGACCTTGCCGGGGCTGCGCGGATTAAGCGTCAGCGAGTTTCGCGCAACAACGACAAGCGCGCCGGATAACGAGCGAGGCGTGGCGATAGAGTTCGCGAGCGAAACGGAGCGCGACGCACTATTGAAGCAGCTTGAAGAACACTTCGGGGCGCGGCGTTTTACTAACGCGGCGGACGCGTTCGATTCGGTGAAGGCTTTCGTGCTGGAGTACGCAGCAAAACGATAGACATTGCTTGCAGGGGCGCGGCTTGCCCCGCCCTGCGATTGCAACGCAAAGCTAGAGCCACAGCGAGGGGAAATGGCGGACGAAACAAACAAGTCGATACTGCTGCCGATTGATATCGAAGCCGAGATGAAGAAGTCTTATCTCGACTACGCGATGAGCGTGATCATTGCGCGTGCGTTGCCCGACGTGCGCGACGGCCTGAAGCCCGTGCAGCGGCGCATCCTCGTGGCCATGAACGACCTGGGCCTCGCCTCGAACCGCGGCTACCGCAAGTGCGCCAAGATCTGCGGCGACACCTCCGGCAACTACCATCCGCACGGTGAAGCTGTGATCTATCCCGCGCTGGTGCGGCTGGCGCAGGACTTCAACATGCGGTACCCGTTGATCGATGGCCAGGGAAATTTCGGGTCCGTCGACGGCGATCCACCGGCGGCCATGCGGTACACGGAAGCCCGTCTGGCGAAGGTCAGCGAAGATATTCTCGCCGACCTCGAAAAAGAAACTGTCGATTTCGTCCCGAACTTTGACCAGACGCGCGAAGAGCCATTCGTTCTGCCGTCGCGCATTCCGAATTTACTGGTGAACGGCGCCAGCGGCATTGCTGTCGGCATGGCCACGAACATTCCTCCCCACAATCTGCGCGAGATCGTGGAAGCGGCCGTTATTCTGCTCGACAAGCCCGACACGTCGCTGAACGAGATCATGAAGATTGTGCCCGGGCCAGATTTTCCGACGGGCGCTTACATTGCCGGCCGCGAAGGCATCTTGTCCGCTTACAAAACCGGCCGCGGCAGCTTCATGATGCGCGCCAAGGCCGCTATCGAAGAAGTCGGCAAAGACCGCGAAAATATCGTCGTCACCGAAATTCCCTACCAGGTCAACAAATCGAAGCTGATCGAGCGCATCGCCGAGTTGGTGCAAACGAAGAAAATCGAAGGCATCGCCGACGTGCGCGACGAATCCTCGCGCGAAGGCATGCGCATCGTCATCGAAATCAAGCGCGGCGAAGAGTCGCAGCTCATTCTCAACAACCTCTTCAAGCACACCCAGATGCAGGAATCGTTCGGCATGATCCTGCTGGCCATCGTGGCAGGCCAACCGCGCGAATTGGGCTTGATTCCGCTGATCAAGCTGTTCCTCGAACACCGCCGCGATGTCGTGCTGCGACGGACGCGCTATGAGTTGCGCAAAGCCGAAGAGCGCGAGCACATCCTTGTCGGGTACCAAGTTGCGCTCGATCACCTCGACAACGTGATTCGCATTATCCGTGGTTCCTCGGGCCGCGCCGAAGCCAAGGAAAATTTGCTCAAGTATTTTTCCGAGCAAGACGTCACCATCACAGAAAATGGAAAATCGCGAAAGGTCGAAGGCGTCAAGCTCGATGGCCGGAAGTACCGCGTTGCCGGACTCGAAGGCGAAATTACCCGTTCGGTTTCCGACGGCCTGACACCGATTCAAGTCGACGCCATCCTCGAGTTGCAACTCCACCGGCTTACGCAACTCTCGGTCGACGACATCCTCAAGGAATTGAAGTCCATCCGCGAGCAGATTGCCGAACTGCAGGAAATTCTCTCCAGCGAGAAAAAGCTGAAGCAGGTAATCACCGCGGAGTTGCGCGAAGTGCAGAAGGCGTACGGCGACGACCGGCGCACTCAGATTGTCGACAAGGTTGACGAGATCAAACTCGAAGACCTGATTGCCGACACCGAGATGCTCATCACCGTGAGCCATGCCGGGTACATCAAGCGCACGGCCGCGGACACTTACCGGCATCAATCGCGCGGCGGCAAAGGCCGCATCGGCGCGCGCACCAAGGAAGAAGACTTCGTCGAGCACATGTTTATCGCCTCGGCGCACAGTTACATTTTGCTCTTCACGTCAAAGGGCCGCGTGTACTGGCTCAAGGTGTACGAATTGCCCGAAGCCGCCGCAGCCACGCGAGGCAAGGCGATTTCCAGCCTCGTGAAGTTCCAGGAAGACGAAAAGCTTACAGCTCTCGTCGCGGCGCAGAACCTCGAGGAAGAAGGCCGCTTCGTTTTTATGGCTACGAAGAGCGGCACTGTGAAAAAATCAACGTTGACGGAATTCTCCAATCCGCGATCGACGGGAATTATCGCCATCAATCTCGATGGCACGGACGAGCTCATCGGCGCAAAGCTCACCGACGGCAAACAGATGATCTTTCTAGCCAGCCATGAGGGTCAGGCGATTCTGTTCCGCGAGACGGAAGTCCGTCCGATGGGACGCAACGCCGGCGGTGTGAACGGCATGGACCTCGACAAGGAGGATTACGTCGTCAGCATGGACGCGGTACAACCCGATTTCGAAATCATCGCCAAGGAACACAAAATCACCACGCAGAATCTGGAAGAACTGGAAAACGAGCAGATCAAGGACTCGCTGGTCACCCTGATGCTCACCGTTGCCGAAAAAGGCTTTGGCAAGCGCACGCCGCTGGCCGAGTACCGCATCACTTCGCGCGGCGGCAAAGGCGTCGTGAACATGAAGACTACTGACCGAAACGGCTCTGTTGTCGCGACTCTGCAAGTCACGGAAGAGTCGGACGTGATGATCATCACCCACGACGGAAAAGTCATCCGCGTTCACGCGAATGAAATCCGCGAAGCGGGGCGCTCGACGCAAGGCGTCCGGTTGCTGCGCCTGGAAGAAGACGACTCCGTCGCTGCCGCCGCCGTTCTGCAGGAAGAGCAGGAAGAAGAAAAGAAGTAGCCACGCCTCCACCTCCGCCAACTCCGACCGTTAGTGTTAGAATCCTTTCCCTTATGAAAATAACGAGACGGCTGTTCGTATGCTTGATACTGTTTTCCGCGCCTCTACTTTTCAAATCGCAAGCGCAGACGCCGGAGAAGCCCGCCGCCAAAGCCCAGTACATCGCCTACGTCGGCACCTATACATCAAAAACCACGAGCAAGGGGATTTACTCGTACAGATTTAACGTGGAGAATGGGCAACTCTCGGCCATCGGCGTTGCGGCAGAATCGGTGGACCCTTCTTTTTTGGCCGTGCACCCCAACGGAAAATATCTGTACGCGGTAGATGAAATCGGCAATTTCAACGGTGGCACGGGCGGGGGGGTAAGTGCTTTCGCCATCGACACAAAAACCGGGGCGCTCAAATTCCTGAATCAAGTCCCCACGCGCGGCGCCGGACCTTGCCATCTATCTCTGGATAAAACCGGCAAATACGTTCTTGTTGCGAATTACGACGGCGGCAGCATCGCCTCACTTCCCGTTCACGACGACGGCACCCTCGGCACCGCCGCCGGCTTCGTTCAACACCTCGGATCCGGCCCCGACAAGGAGCGCCAGGAAGGCCCCCACGCGCATTGGATTGGCACGTCACCCGACAATCGCTTCGCGCTCGCCGTTGATCTTGGCCTCGATCAAGTCCTCGTCTATGGCTTCGACTCCAGCAAAGGCGTCTTCACGCCGTTGCTTTCTGGTTTTGCGAAAGTGAAGCCCGGCGCCGGCCCGCGCCACCTTGCGTTTAATCCCAACGGCAAGTTCGCCTACGTTTTGAGTGAGATGGATTCGTCCGTGACCGTCTTTTCTTATCAAGCGAAGACCGGCGCCTTCGCGTCCCTGCAAACGATCTCCACGCTGCCCAAGGATTTTTCCGGGCCAAAGCAAGCCGCGGAGATTGCCGTTCATCCCTCCGGAAAATTTCTCTATGCCTCGAGCCGCGGCCACGACAGCATCGCGGTCTTCGCGATCAACGAAAAAAAGGGAACCCTTACTTCTCTTGGCCAGGTCTTGACTGGCGGCCAAACGCCTCGCCACTTCGCCATCGATCCAACAGGCGCATATCTGCTCGCGGAAAATCAGGATTCGAACAACATCGTCGTCTTCCACATAGATCCGGCGACTGGCAATCTCATACCGACCGGCCAGACCGTCGAAGTTCCTTCGCCAGTGTGCATAACATTTGTCGCCGTTCCCTAATTGCTGCGCTACAATCCCAATTCCATTTCGTACTTTCGGGGGAGCCTGATGATTCGTACTAGAAACGCGCACGCCCACTTTCTGCGGGGTTTTGCATTGTTGCTATTCCTTGCCGCGTCCGGCACTGCGGCGCTCGCTGACGGCGAAACCGCGCCAGCTCGCGATCCCAAGCAGCCCGTCGACGACGCGTACACCGCGAAAATTCACAAATACACGACGCAGCCATTCTTTACTTCGCCGCTTGTCGATTATTTGCCTGCTTCAAAAACTGTTCCGACTCCCGAAGCCGTCCTCGGCGACGTCGCCGGCGCCCCGGGCATCCTCCCCTACGCCGAAGACGTTTACAAATACATGCGCCTGCTCGAGAAAAATAGTCCTCGCGTGAAGGTTTTCTCCATTGGAAAAACGGAAGAAGGCCGCGAGATGATCGCAGTGGCCGTATCCTCCCCCGAGAATCTAAAGAATCTCGATGAAAATCGCGCTCGCCTCGCGAAACTAGCCGATCCTCGCACTATCAAACTCGACGACGCGGAAGCCGACCGCATCGTCGCGCAGTCCGTCCCCGTCTACTACATCACCGGAACGATTCACTCTCCCGAAACCGGCGCGCCCACCGCGCTGATGGAATTGGCGTACCGCCTTGCCGTCGACGAAAGCCCCTACATCCGCGAAATCCGCGACGGCATGATCACGCTCATCACTCCGGTCGTCGAAGTTGATGGCCGCGACCGCATGGTGGACATTTATCGCTGGCACCTCTCCCACCCGAAGGATTTTTATCCGCCGCTCATTTACTGGGGTAAGTACGTCGCGCACGACAACAACCGCGACGCGATGGGTGTCACCCTCAAGCTCACCGAAAATGTGCTCAACACCTATGTCGACTGGAAAGCTCAAGTCCTGCACGACCTCCACGAATCCGTCCCCTATCTTTACGACAACACCGCCGGCGACGGCCCTTTCAACGCCTGGGTCGATCCAATTCTCACTGACGAATGGGAAATGATTGGCTGGCGCAACGTTTCGGACATGACCAAGTTCGGCATGCCCGGCGTTTTCACGCACGGCGTATTCGATACCTGGTCGCCCGGCTATCTGATGTTCATCGCCGCAATGCACAATGGCATCAGCCGCCTCTACGAAACCTTTGGCAACGGCGGCGCCGACACGCTGCCGCGCACGCTCGATCCTGAAGAATACGCGCGCACCTGGTATAAACAGAATCCACCTCTGCCGAAGACCTTGTGGTCGCAGCGCGACAATAACAATTACGAACAGACCGGATTGCTTACCTCGTTGCACTACTTCAACGAAAACAAGCGCCTCTTCCTCAAGAATTTTTATCTCAAAGCAAAACGCTCCGTCACCAAGCCCGGCGCGGAAGGCCCCGCTGCCTATGTTTTGCCCGCCGACGATCCTCGCTCCAGTTCGCAAGCGGAACTGCTGCGCGTCCTGCAAAAGCAAGCCGTCGAAATTTCGCGCGCGACGTCAGCCTTCACCGTCACACTTCCCGTAAAGAAATCCACGAAACCGAAGAAAGATGCCAAGGATTCGAAAGAAAAAGACGCTCCGCCCGCTCCCACCACTCACGAATTTCCCGCGGGCAGCTATATCGTGCGGATGGACCAGCCCTATTCCCGCATCGCCGATGCGCTTCTCGATTACCAATACTGGAGCCCGGACGATCCGCAAAAAACGCCCTACGACGACACTGGCTGGACGTTTGGTGAACTCTTCGGTGTGCAAGTCACGCGCGTCACCGATTCCAAAGTCCTCGATGTCGCCATGGAGCGCGTAAAAGTAATTCATGCGCCCTCAAGCGTGAGCGGCGATGCCACGATCTACGCGATCAACAACAACGCCGAGCCGACGCTAGCCACGCTGCGCTATAAATTGCGCGACGCTTCCATCGAAGCCGCTGAAGAGTCCTTCGAGAGCGCCGGCAAAAAATTCGCTCGCGGCTCGTTTCTCATTCGCAACGCCACACGCGCCCAACTGAACGACGCCATCGCCGACCTCGGCCTGCAAGCCACGCCAGTCTCCGCGATGCCCAGCGTCAAAACGCACCCAGTCCGCGCCGCGCGCATCGCGTTTGTCCACACCTGGCTCAGCACGCAAGCCGAAGGCTGGTGGCGCATCGCGCTCGACAATCTCGGCATCCCGTACGACTACATCAGCACGCAAGTCGTCTCCAAGACCAGCGACCTCAACACGAAGTACGACGTCATCCTCTTCCCGCCCGTCGGCTTTTTCTCCAGCCCCACAGCCATCATCAATGGCCTTCCCAGCACCTGGGGCAATCCACTTCCGTGGAAAACCACTCCGGAAACTCCCAATCTTGTCGGTAAAAACGATTCGACAGACGACATGCGCCCCGGCCTTGGCTGGGAAGGCGTTGCCAATCTCCAGAACTTCGTCAACAAGGGCGGCGTCCTACTGACAGCCACAGACACCTCTCGCTTTGCTCTCTCCATCGGCCTCGCCGACGGCGTCAGCGTTGGCAACGCGCAGCGCATGAAAATCGTCGGCTCGGTCGTTGGCACGCGTCTCGTGGACGGCGCCAGCCCCATCGCCTACGGCTATGACGAAAAACTCTCCGCCTACTGCGACAACGGCCCGATTTTTTCGCTCAGCAGTGTTTCCGGCGCGCGTGGCGGCCGCCGCCTGGGCAATGAATCGCACACACGCCCCACCGGCCGCGGTACTGCGGATGATCCGGACTTCACCGTCGGCCGTCCCGGCGTGGAAGTCCCCGAAGAGCCCAAGGCTGAAATCTGGGAAAATCCTCTCCTCACCGACGAGCAACTTCACAACAATTACCGAGCGATTCCGCCCGCGAATCGGGCGCGCGTCATCTTCCGTTACGCCGATAGCAAAGAACTGCTCATCTCAGGCCTCGTTGAAGGTGGCGATGAGATCGCGCAGCACGCCGCCGTTGTCGACGTGCCCACTGGCACCGGCCACGTCATCCTTTTTTCCATCAACCCCGTCTATCGCGGCGAAACTCGCGGCACCTATTCGCTCGTTCTCAACACTATCCTGAATTTCGACAGCCTCAACGCCGGCCGCAAGCTAGCCGAAAAATAGTTCAATGCGCCAGCCCGGCCAAGGTGGCCGCAAGAATCTCGAATTGGCCGATTGGGATTTTCGAGCCGGGTTGGAGTAGAATCCCGCCCATTATGGCAAAGCGTAAAACAAAGAAAAACCCTGCTCGCCCGCGAAAATCGCGGCGGGCTAAGACTGCCAAGCTACCGAAAGACGCCGTAACACTGATCGTGCAGTTGCGCCCGCGCGATGGCCAGGAGATGCTCCTCGAAGCCGAGCTCCGCGCTCTCGTAGGCCCCACCCGCAAAGAAGACGGCTGCCTAACCTATGGTTTGCATCGTTCTGCGGAAGCTCCCACCTGTTTCGTGCTCCACGAAGTCTGGGCCAGCCGCGAAGCCCATTCCCGCCACATCAACACGCCGCACTTCCTCCGCTGGAACGCCCGCAAGGACTCTCTCCTGGCCTCACGCGACGCCTCCTTCTGGAAGCAAGTCCTTTAATTCGTCGGAGGAAATGGTCAGCCTTCCGGCGGCGCCACGTAATACCCAGGCCGCGTCCGCACCTTCAAGTTCTTGCGATCCACGTCCACTTTAATTTCGTGGTAGCCGATGTCATTCGCATCCGACGGCGCATAGCCAACGGTATATTGCGAATGCAGCTCCCCGCCAATTTCGTCAATCGCCTTCTCAATCGACCGGTTTTTATACGTCGAGAGATGCATACCACCCGTGGCCACGCAAGCCACATCCATAGCGTGATCCTTCGCCTTGTTGTCCGCGTGCTGCACCGCCCAAATTGCAAGCCCGAGCAAATCAACGCCCTCGTTGGTGGACTCGTTCCCGGGACTCGGCGCCCTTCCTGGCGGTGGCGGCATTGTATTAATACCCGGAGGCGCGATCGGCGTAGGGGCGTTGTCTCTTGGCTTGCCCTTCAATTCCGAGCGCGTCGTCGAAAGCCCCACGCTGTAAATCGCCACATTCGCGAGCTGCGCCTTTCGCAGCACTTCGCCCAGCTTCGCTTCGCTGCCCGCATCCACAGTCTCGGACATGACCAGCATCACGCGCCGTCTTCCCGGCTTATCAGCCGTAGGCTGCGGCAGGCGGCCGCTGAGCATCTCCACGCCCACGGCCATCGCATCGTATAACTTCGATCCGGAAGTCCCCGTCTGCAAGCGCGACACAGTGTTCTCTATCAAGTCGTCGTCGCTGGTGAAATCCTGAAGCTTGTCCACCGCATCGTTGAACCCCACGACCGCCGCTTCGCCTTCCGGCCCCATCACCGTCTGTGTAAATAGAATCCCGGTCTTGTGAATCTCCGGCAGCAGCGGATCGATGCGCGAACTCGTCTCAATCAAAATCACCAACGAAACCGGGTCGCCTCCCAAATCGAAATGCGTAATCTTCTGCTCTGCGCCGTTGTCCGTGATCCGAAAATCCCTCGCCTCCAGGTCATGCACCATGTTGCCCTTCGCGTCGCGCACCGTCACCGGCATGTTCACCAGCGCCACGCGCACTTTCAGCCCCGCCTGCACATCCGGCGGAACGATCTGCACCGCCTGCCCCGGCTTCGGCGCAATCGGCCCTTCCGGAGCCTGTGCCGGCGCTCCCACGCCGCCCGCGAGCAGAATGGCCACCAGCATCCCGCATCTACCTAAGTTTTCTGTCATTCCGTCCCCCCGACACAAAAGGGCCCAGTTCCCGTGATGTACTCAATTCGACGCACCCACGCCGGAAGACGTTGCCGCGCGCCTCCGCGATTCCTACAATGATGGTTTGCTTCTTCTGGAGAGAAACCCATGTCCGCCGGACACCCCAAGCTCAAGCCCCAACACGCGCCCCATGCCCCTCATGAGGATCCTTATTTCCTCCAAAGCACCCCCGCGCGGCCCCTGCGCATCCTGGCGGAGTACCTCCATCCTCTCGTCCAGCTAAAGAAGGAAGGCATCGCCGACACCATCGTGATGTTCGGCTCCGCCCGTATCGAGTCTCACGAAACCGCGCAAGCCCGCGTCACTCGCCTGAAAAACGAAAACGTCAAAAAGCTTGCGGCAGCTGCCCAGACTAAGCATCGCAGCGAATTGCGCCACGCCAAGAGCCTCCTCGAAATGTCCCGTTACTACGAGGAAGCGCGCCAACTCTCCCACAAAATCACTTCCTGGTCTCTCACGCTCGGACCCAGGCCGCGCCGCTTTGTCGTTTGCTCCGGCGGCGGTCCCGGTATCATGGAAGCTGCCAATCGCGGCGCCAGTGAAGCGGGCGGCAAGTCCATCGGGCTTTCCATCGAGCTGCCGCACGAACAGTTCGCCAACGCCTACATCAGCCCGGAGCTCAGCTTTAATTTCCACTATTTTTTCATGCGCAAACTCTGGTTCGCGCAAATCGCCAAAGCCCTGGTGGTTTTTCCCGGTGGTTTCGGGACCATGGATGAGCTCTGGGAAATGCTCACGCTTCTCCAGACAGGCAAGCTCGCCAAGCACAACATCATCCTCATCTACGGCCGCAAATACTGGGACAAAGTGCTGAATTGGAAAGCCATGGTCAACTGGGGCACCATCAACGAAGAAGAGTACAAAATGTTGCAGTTCGCCGACAGCGTGGATGAAGCGTTCGACCACATCCGCGCCGGCCTCGAAAAATACCACATGGAAGTCGATCCTTTTTTGCAGGCTTATTAAACCACTCCGCAAAAAGAAAAAGGGGCGCCATCAGATGCGCCCCGTTTCCATTTTCCTTGATCAGAACGAATTAATTTTTTGCGGCAGCAGCCAATTCGTCCGAGAAGACTGCTTCAAATCGCCGCTCTTCGTCCTGGTCGTGCAAAAGCACCACCGGAACCACGCGCAGCGATCGCTTGCAGGAATGGCACTGCGTCACTTCTCCCTGCAAATCCTGCAAAAAGCCGTCCGTGAAATGATACAAAGCCCGCTCGCGTCTGGCGTTCTTCTCGTCCCGCGCACCGCAGTACGGACACACAAATTCCACCTTGTCCTGCTGCGGATCGCGGTCTAGAGCAGCCCAACCCGTGCGGCGCACGCCTATCGTCTCGACATTACGCCCTTCCATCGGGATAACCCTCCTTCAGATCCACGTCCACATTGCATGGGATGCGCCAGCCCTCCTTTTCGGTTCATTGAAATAAGCGCTCTATAATCAATAAGATGCAGTTGCCGCTCAGCACTCCGGCATCCGTTCCACGTCGTCCAGTTGCGATACTGCTTCACGATCCTCGGAAAAGCGCGTGGATTCTTCGCTAGCTTCCATCACAAATCACTCGGCTTTTGCGTCCTCCGTTGGGTAGCGGGTCACTTTCCGATTTTACCGACTCGCCTTCGGAAGCGCGTATAGGAATTTCAGGCCGCTGAAGAAAGCCCCCACTCCGCCAGAGCGATGGTCCGTGCTCTCGAAGACATGGGTCTCCATTCGCAAATTGGGATAGGCATGACTGGTGATGGCAGTCGTCAGATTCTTGAACGCACGGACGTCTTCATCCTCCTCGTCGGATCCCACCGAAATAAATACGCGGCCGTGGAGGGTTTTGCCGGACTTCGCCAAAGCGGCTTCGGTCTTCAGGAGCACTCCGTTGTCCCAATCCCCGGAACTGCCGACCAGGTACCTGGAAAATGTGTTGCTATCGTTCAACCACACATACGCCGCAAAGAGGCCGCCATCTGAATAGCCGGCGAGACCACGGTCCGAGTTGGCGCGATACTTTGACTCGATGTACGGAATCAGCTCTTCCTTCAGGGTACGCAAAAACATGGGTGCCCCGCCGGTGTGAACTTCTCCACCCAATCTTTGGCTAAGGGATTTGTTCCGTGCCTTGACTTCCGTTGGAGTAAAGTCAAATGTTCGTTCTCGACTCCAGTCCGCCGGAGTTTCCGACTTGAGGGGAACACCCACCAAGATAAATTCTTCAACCGCAGCGGGTGGCGAGGTCAATATGTCCTTGTTAATGTTCATGGCGAGGAAAGCGATTTCATGGTCTGGCACATAAAGGACGGGATAGCGCCGGTCGCCTTGCAGATAACTGGCGGGAAGGGAAACGTAGACGTGATAGTCGTGGCCCGTAAACTTAGAGTGGAACTCCGAGCATTCGACATCCTGGAGTACCAACCCTTTCACAACAGGTGAAAACGTCATGTTAGGTTGAGCCTGGGAGAAGACGACTGCCGGGAAGACCAATACTGTCCAGGCCATCGCAGCGGCCCTTAACGTTTTGAGCATTGTGCGGTACCTCCTGTAGAAGCGTGAATCGACTCGCGGAAGAACTCGTGCTCCGCAGAAAACTAATACACCCGACGAAGCACTTCCAGACAGAGTTTACCTGCGGATTATAATCCCTGGTTGGATTCCTGATTCGAATGCCAACAAACAGACGACGTTTGCTGGTGGCGTTCGGGAACTTGTTCCCCATCCCGGTGTCCAATATTACGAGGACGCGCGCACCTCACATCCCTGCGAGCGCGGCGCCGGTCTCCTGCGGTTTTTGAGCAACCCACAGGAGGCCGGCGTCGCAAAAATTTCTGTTCTCGCTTGCAGAACTTTTCTGTGGAGGTGTGTGATGTCTATCGAACCCGGCCCCAGTTCCAACCCAAGTCCGCAAAACGAATTTGGTTCCCTGCAAGGCTGTTTCGTCGAAGGCACGCCCGAACAGCGCGCGCGTCAGCGCAGCATTCGGCGCCGCGCCTTGATCATTTCCATCGCCACCCAAGCCGCCATTCTCACGGCGATCATTCTCGTTCCTCTCTTCGGAAAACCAGAGCGCATCGCTCTGGCCAGCGCGGTACCCATTCCGCCGTATTATCCGAACAGAGCACCCGCGCGCCCTGAAACTCCCGCGACGCCTAACACGCCGCACCCGCGAATTTCTACCGACAACACGGTTTATCAGCCGCCAGTCATCCCCGGGCGAATTGATATGAACCCCGAGCCGGCGTCGCCTGAACCCCCTGGCATCCCCTCAGGGCCGGGATCGACCACTCCTTGTGCCGCGTGCCTCCCGATCATTGACACCAGGCCTCAGCCGGAGCGTCCTGCGGACGTGCGCCCACAAACACCAAACCGCTTGTTCATGACTCACCTCGAGTCAGCGATGCTGATTCGGCGAGTTGAGCCAGTATACCCACCGCTCGCGCGACAAATTCATAAGGAAGGCCAAGTCGAGCTGCGCGCAATCATTGCCACCGATGGGACGATTCAATCCTTGCAAGTCGTCAGCGGCGATGCCCTCTTCCTGAATTCCGCCAAGGACGCTGTGACCCAGTGGCGTTACCGCCCCACCGTTCTCAACGGCCAACCTGTCGAAATCGAAACCTACATCACGGTGATTTACACGCTGCAGCACTAAGCGCGCACGCAGCCACGCCGTACACAACCGCCTCCGCGGAAAATAAAAGGGCGCCCAAAAAAGGCGCCCCCAGTTTTATGGAGTGCGGCAGCTCTGCTGCCGCTTTTTTTCGCCGGTGAGATCGAAGGCCAGATGTATCTTCTTCTCATCAACCCGAGCTCCCCAAACAAATTAGTACCGCAGGCCCTAAACCAATCTAGTTTTTCTGACTGTCAGCTGTGAGCTGTCAGCCGTTATTTAATATCGAAAGGGTGCAAAGGGCCGCGCCTGCCTTTACAAACGCGCGGCCCCCTGCCTGCACCGGGCTACCGAATCGTCAGTACTCTTTCCGCGGTCCGGTTCTTAGAAATGAATCACAATCCCCGTCGACGCACGCAAATTGTTCTGCGTCTGATTGTTGGGAGTCCCTTCCTTGAAGCGGGTCAGCAAATAATCCACCTGCAGCGGTCGCAACGACAGCCGCCTGCCGATCCGGTAGTCCACGCCTCCGCCAATCGCCATCGCAAATGCATTTTGCGAGCCGTTCGCTCCACCGGCTATGCTCGCTCCCGCATGCCCCACGCCAAACAGCGTTTCGGCAAATGGCTTGAAGTGGTGGTAGCTGCGGTAAGAAAACCGCGGCCCGAACAGATACGTCGAAAGTGTGCCATCCACTTTCGTGCCAAGAATATCTCCGTTGGTATAGCCGCCGAAATCCGCGACGCCACTCACCCAATCTCGGATGTGATACGTCACCGATGCGCTTCCGCCGTTAAGACTGAAACTGTCTCCACTCGTCGGACCAGGATTCGCCCGCACGTAGGAATAGCCCGCGAAAATGTCTATTTTATTGGGCGTTTCCTGCGCATACGCGGCTCCTCCACACACGGTAAGAAAAGCCAGTAGAGACACAACTATCCTGATTCTCATAAATCCTCCATTAGTTTGAATTGTCCGCGTGAGCCCGCGTGTCTACGCGTGGCTTCGCGTCTAGCGGTGTGCCCAAGGCAGGAGGGCAGCAGTCCGCATTTTTATTTTTCTGTTGTTGGTAAAGATGCTTCTCCGCAGCCTCAAGTTGCAACCTGAAGAAAATATTTTGGGGAGAAAAAGTTACCGCGCCAGGACGGCTAAAAAGCGGATTCTATTTTACAAAAGTGGTTCGCCGGAGTAACGCGCAATCGCTTCCCGCGTCGTATCGCGAAGGCGAATCAGTTCATGCCACGCTGACTTTTCTTCGGCCTTCGCTGCATCGCTTGTGATGCGCGGGTAGATCGGCGGAGAAACGGTAATGGTCACGCTGGTCGGTCGCGGCAGATAGGTGCCATCGCGCAGAAATTGGCGCGTCCCCGCCAGCGAAACCGGAACGATCGGCACGCCCGCATCCACTGCCGCCTTGAACGCGCCCAGTTGAAACGGCCGCACGCCATCTTCTTTGGTGAATGTGCCTTCCGGAAAAACAAAAACAGATTCGCCTTCGCGCAACAACTTTTCCAATTCTTCCGATTGCCTCAGCCGCGATTGCGGATCGCTGCGGTCAAATTTCGTGTGCCTCATTTGCTTTAGAAATGTCCCGATGAACGGCATTCTTCCCACTTCCATTTTGGCCACGAATCGGTACGGCACTCCCAAGCCCAGCATCAGCGCCAGCACATCAAAATAACTCGTGTGATTCGCGGCATACACTTTCGCGCCCGGCGAATCCACGTACTCTTTTCCGATGACGCGCACACGGCAACCGATCAGTGCAAACAACAATTTGAGCGCCGCGGATGTAAAGCGCCCCGCTTTTCGGTAGTCGCTGATGAAATGCACGATGATCCATGTCGGCACGATCCACAGCAGGAACACGACGCCGAAATAGAGGCCATACAAAATTTCCAACCCGCGCCGCACTCCGGCCCATATCTCTCTTCCGCCCGTGCGCGCCGCGCTGGACGTGGCCAGCCGCGCGATCTGCACCCATGCCGGCGCTTTGCCCTCTGTCAGTCTTCCCGCGAGGTAAAGCTGTTTCGTTTCCTCGCGCCGCAATTTGCCGCTCGACGTTTTTGGAATGCTGCCTGGCGGTATCAGTTCGACCCGGTCCGGCGGCAGTCCAAGGCCTTCCCCTATTTGTTGCGTCACCGCCGCAACAATCGCCGCGCGGCGCGATGCCTCGCGCTCCCGGGATTCCGCCACCACAATCAGCTTCTCTGTGCCGGACGCCTCATCTTTCAGACCGAACGCGACGATGCAGCCTTTGCGAATTCCTTCCGCCCGCCCCGCGAGCTCCTCGACTTCGTGCGGATAAAGATTTCTGCCGCCTTTGATGATGATGTCCTTCACGCGCCCCGTGACGTAGATTTCTCCGTCCGCGAAGTACGCGCGATCACCGCTGTTCACCCACGCATATTCGCCATCACGCAGCGCGGGCCCCATAGGAAGCAGTTTTTCCGTGGCTTCCGGATTGTGATAGTAGCCGCTTGTCGCCGAGGGCCCGCGGAACCACAGAAAACCTTCTGTCCGATCCGGCACTTCTTTCCCGCTCGCATCCACAATCCGCACTTCATGCAAGGGAATCGGTTTGCCGGAGGAAACGAACGCGATCGCTGTGGCGTCGCCCTTCGCTGCCGCTACGGCGCGCCCTTCTGCAGTGAACACTTCGCGGTCGATGCGGTCGATCAGCGGCCCGCGATTCAGCGGCGGAAATGTTACCCCCAGCGAAGCCTCGGCCAGCCCATACACAGGAAGCTGCGTCTCGCGCCGAAAGCCGTACGGAGCAAAACGTTTTGCAAAGCGCTCCAGAGTGTCAGGATTCACCGGCTCCGCGCCATTCAGCGCAGCGCGCCAGCCGCTCAAATCCACGCCCTCGATATCCTTGTCCGTAATTTTTCGCACGCACAGCTCATACGCAAAGTTCGGCGCTGCCGAAATCGTTCCGCCGTATTTCTGGAACGCCTTCAGCCACTTCTCCGGCCGCGTGAGAAACGCGAGCGGCGACATCACCGCCAAGGGCACTCCAAAATGCAACAACGTGAGCCATGCGCCAATCAGGCCCATGTCGTGATAGAGCGGAAGCCAGCTCACGCCCACATCCGCAGGGCTCAGCGCCAGTGCTTCTCCGATCGCTCGTATGTTCGCGAGCAGATTCGCGTGCGTCAGCACCACGCCTTTGGGATCGCCCGTTGACCCGGACGTGTATTGCAGCAGCGCAATGTCGCTCGCTTTTCGCGCGCGGCTGCCTGTCAGGTGCAACGGCAACGCGCCGGGCGAAGGTGGCGGTGCTTTATCCGCTGCTTCGATCAATTTCTCGGCGTCGGCTACTTCGGCGAGCGAATGTACGCGCGGTTTTAGCAAACGCGCCACCGCCTCTGCTTGGCGAAACGTCAGCAGCAGGCACACTTCCGCATTTTTCAGGATGGCCGACTGCCGCGACGCATATTCTTCAATGCGATCCGCTCGAAACGGTGGGTAAATCGGAACAGGAATTGCGCCTGCCAGCAGAATTCCCGCGTAAGAAACAAAAAAAGCGCGCGATGTTGGCAGCATCAGTGCCACGCGTCCGCCGGCAGGCACTCCTCGCCGCGCCAACTCCGCCGCGCAACGTTGCGCCGCCGCGTAAAGTTCGCCGAACGTCAGCGTCACGCTTCGTTCTTTTCCTTCGGACTCTTCGGTGATCAGCAGGTGGGTGCGCTCGGCATCGTGCATCGCGCGATAGCGCAGCACGTCGAGTAGCGTCTCGGTGGAGAAAACGCCGGTATCTTCCGCTTCGCGATGAAGTTTTTGCGTGATAACAGCAGCACGTAAAGCGGACGCTGCTTCGTCGTCCAGCGTCTCCGCTCCCGGCGCAAGAAGTAGTGCTTTCGCCAAATCTTCCGGCGTATTTGCTTCCGCTACAACTTGATCCGGCAGCCGCACACCAAACGCCGTCTCCAGCCGCGCAAGCAATTCCACGCGCTCGAGGCTGCCCAGTCCCAAATCGCGATCGAGTTGCGACGCACCGGTGAGCATCGGCAGAGCACCACGGCTGCCCAACTCTTCGAGCAAGCTGCGAATCACTTCCAGCACGCGTTCGCGTACTTCAGCAGCGTCGAGTTGTGTCGCCGGAGTGGCCACAGGTCACATGAAGGAGTATTTCGCTTCCGCCAGAGGCTACCACGCTGGGATGCCCTTTGCCATTAACGCCAGCCGACCTCTGCTCCAAGAATTACGCGCTCTTCTGTTTTGCCTGCTGCGCGGCGTAACCCTTCGGCATAAGCGTCGTCGTAAGGTCCACACCCGAAAGGTCAGCTCCGGTTAAATCCGTCTCCCGTAAAATCGCAACGCCCATGTCCGCTCCCGTAAATTTTGCGCCATTCACATTAGCCAGCCGAAAATTACAGTTTCGCAGACGGGCGCGATGAAAAACCGCGTTCGAAAGATCGCATCGAAAAAATTCCACCCCGCTGGCTTGCGCTTCCGTTAAATCCGCACCCGGCAAAATCGCTTCCGTCATGTCCGTGTTGCGCAAGTCGGCTTTGCGAAGATTTGCGTCGGTCAAATCCGCGCCGGGAAGCTTGGCCTTACGCAAGTCCGAGCCCTCAAGATTCGCGCCACGCAAAATCGCTCCGCTGAAATTAGTGGCCTGGAGATCGGCTCGCGAAAGATCCGCGCCGGCCAAGTCCGCCCGCGCGCCACCATCTTTCCCGCTGAAAAATCGCGTGTGCGCTTCCAGAATATCGGTCAGCTTCTTGCCGTTGTGCTTAATGCTTTTTGCTTTTCGCAATCCCATGGTATCTAAGACTCTCCTCGCCTGATTCTCTATTTTACTCGCTCCGTAGCACCCTGACGAGCGCTTCCTGACTTCAGTCCGGTCAATTGGCCCGAAGCGCTCTCTTTGTGGTCGTCGGAAATCGTTGTTTCAATCCTTGGTTTATGCATAGCAAACAGGAGCTCCTCGATCTGTTCACGGCTCATGCCTACTCCCAAAACGTCTTGGCCGCCGAGGACAAAAGCCAGGAGCAGTCTCCGCAAAATATTTGTCAACGCCATCAATCTCCCCATTGCTTAGGAAGGTCTGAGTGGCGCGTGCCAACGCATTGCAACTTGCGCCCCGCACGCGGAATGATGTGGTTTGCGCCGTCCTAGGCGGCTCATTGCAACTGAGAGGACCGAGTAGTTACCGTGTGGGAGGTGGCCGAGGACAGAAAACGAGGAGTTCCGGGAATAGCAGCGCTCTACGAGCCTCGCGGGCCTTTGCCAAAGGAAGGCTGACGACACTAGACAAAATGAACCAAACCGGAATTAGGAAAAGAAGGAGGAGGCCAAGGATAGGCTGCGTCACTACTACAAGCAAAGCTAGCGCCAGCCACAAGAAAATGGCCAACTGACGCGTAGGTCGCATCGCTTTCATTTGTGTCGATGATACTCTGAATTGCCCAGTTCTCAAATTCAGAAGCCAAGCCATAAAACGTAAGAGCTTGTTGCACACATCCTAGTAGAATGGGCTCAGCTCGCTGTACGACCATGCCAGTCGCCGCCACCAACCGTCGGGTATCGCGCATTCTGGTTTCGTGGTGTTTCTGTGTGCTTGTGTGCTTCGTCTCGGCGACTCTCTCGAACGCGCAGGAGCGCGAGCGCGGCGATGAAATCGTGGCAAACCTTGCAGGCGGCCGCGTCATCGTTCACGTTGCGAAGGACAAAATAGTTTTTGCAGCCATCGACCAACCGTTCGAGCCGAGCTCCATTCCTCCGCGCGTCCTGAGCATCGATCGCAGCCATATCGCCGTTCTTTTGGGAGCTTCTGAATGGCGTGTAACGAGCGACCCCAAACCGGTGCGACTGGACAGGGATTTTCCTCACCTCACCGGCAAGAATCCCCATTATGCGGTGGACCCCGAGGAAGTCGCGCCAGATCTGGATGTCATCGGTGTGGCTTTTCTAGAGCGTCTGCGCCCGCTCGTTTCTCAACTCCACCACAAGATCGAATACAAACCGGATGAGCCTCTGTTTGAAGTGGTGCTGATTGGGTTTGCGCCGGACGATTACGGCCCGGAAGTCTGGACCATCGAATACCGCATACATCAGGAAGTGCTCGCAACGCGCGGCGACTTCTGGCAGACGCGGCTGCTCCGGCCGCGCTTCACGCAGCTCTATCCTCCGGAAAAGAAAGCGCCGAAAACGCTGGTGGAAGTTCGCTATCCGGAAACGATACCTGGGCCGACGCTGCAGCAACTCATCGCGGGAAACGATCCTGACATTGAGAAAGTCTATCGAGCGGATCCCAAGCTTTCAAAAGTCGCGGAGAACATCGACCAAGGCCAGGCCAACAAAGCGGCTCCGCAGGATGCCACGGATTTTCTGCGAGCTGTGATTCCGCTTATTTCCGAGAAGGCGGCGTATATTCTCGGCACGATCACCGAGAGCGGTTTCGATTGGGTCGTGCCACCCGATGAGCCTGTCGAAAAAGCCAAGGAAGATAAAAATCAGCCGCCGGATGCGCCATCGCTGCACCGCAGGGTGAAGCCTTAAGAGTAAGGATTGGCTGACAGTTCACAGCTGACAGCTTACAGCCAGAGGTAGGAGGGCGTATTGGAACAGGCGAGCTATCGGCCGCGTTTGTTCAGGCGAGCTTGTCGATGGCGTCGCCCTGCCGGATCGTGCCGGCCTTAACAACCCTGCAAAACATTCCGCGCCGGCCTCGGATTTCTTTTCGCAGGCCGGGACGCAAGCCTTCCATCTGACCGCAGGGAGTACAAGCCATGGTCACTTCGAGTAGCGCCTGGCCCACTCGCAAGGATTCGCCAGGTTGAAGACCGTTGACGTTAAGCCCTTCGGTTGTGATGTTTTCGCGAATCATCCCCGGGCCGAGTTCGAGCGCGTCCAGGGTCTCCCGGTCCACAAGTAAGACCTGTCGTTGTGCCCCGGGGCTCTTGTGAGAGCAACCCTCGAATCCGAAGTCCTGGATGGCGGTAACTTCCGGTAACTCTTCCATCGGAAAGCCGCGTTTCGGAGCGCGAAACAGTTTCAGAACTCGAGGCACGGTTCTAATCTCCTGCAGCTTTGACTCGACCCGAGGGGGCACCAATATCCTTGCGATAGTGCATGCCGTCAAAATGAATGTTTGCAGCGGCTTGATAGGCTAACTGCAAAGCGGCGTCAAGGGAGTTAGACGCAGCCGTCACGCCGAGGACGCGCCCGCCGCTCGTGACGAGATTTTGGGCTTCGCGTCGCGAGCCAGCATGGAAAACTTGCATACCGCTATTGTGTTGAAAAGCGGTTAGTCCATCAATCTTTTTTCCCGTTTCGAATTTTCCAGGGTAACCGCCCGATGTCAGCACTACGCATACGCTAGCCCCGTTCTTCCAACGCAATTTCGAAGGATCTAACCGTTTTGCCGCAACATCGCCAAGGACCTCGGCTAGGTCGAAGTCCATCCGTGCCACGATTGCTTGTGCTTCCGGATCGCCTAACCTGCAATTGAACTCCAGAACCTTTGGCCCTTCCTTGGTGAGCATGAGGCCGACATAAAGGAAGCCTTGGTAGGGAATGCCATCACTTGCCAGACCGCGGAGTGTGGGCTCAATGATGGTAGAAATCACGGTATGGCGTAGATTGGCTGACAGCAACTCGTCCGAAGAGTATGCCCCCATGCCGCCTGTGTTAGGGCCGCGATTGCCATCGAAAACGCGCTTATGATCCCGGGTCGGGACCAGAGGGGCATAGCGCTCACCGTCCGTGAGAAGGATGAACGACAATTCGTCGCCTTCGAGCGTCTCTTCCAGAAGAACACGATGCCCGCCAGGTCCTAGCTCATTTTTCTCCAAGGCCGAGGCGATGAATCCTTTGGCACTCTCGGCATCCGGGGCCAGGACCACTCCCTTGCCCGCACACAAACCATCGGCTTTGATCACCAGTGGCCAGTTCACGTTATTCAACGCGGCGCAAGCATCACGGGGTGAATCATAGGCGCCGTACATTTTCGCTGTCGGAATGTTGTGCCGAAGCAGAAATTCCTTCGAAAAAATCTTGCTGCCTTCGAGCTGCGCCGCTTGTCGCGAAGGGCCCACGATGGGCCAGCTTCGCTTGGCAAATGCGTCCGAAACCCCATTCACCAGCGGTAACTCCGGCCCAACCACTGTCAGGTCCGGCCCGAGCCTTTCGGCCAGTGCCACGAGTTTCGCGACATCGCTGGCATCGACGGCGATGCATTCCGCATCCTCTGCGATTCCACCATTGCCCGGCGCGCACCAGATCTTCTCCACGCGCGCGCTTTGTTTCAGTTTCCAAACCAGCGCGTGCTCGCGTCCGCCGCCGCCAATCACCAAAATCTTCATCCAGAGAGCCTCTCGATAAATCCTTCCGAACGATAGACGCCCCGCTGGAGCGTGTCAACTTAACGGCCCATTTTGAAGTGGTGCAGTTTCCGGCACAGCGTTTACGAGGACGTAGCTCACTCAAGGTCGTGCAACGTAAGCCTTGCACCAGAGCGAAATTGCGACACTGTTTTGAATAGGCGGTGGAGGCGTGCTGCGTGCCGGCCTGCAAGAGGATGGATCTGTCAGAATTTCGACCGCTTCACGGCGTCAACAAGGCTGGGATAGGGGTTTACGGCCTTCCCTCTCGACCACTGCTTTTCGGGACCCAATTCGAAGATTGCAAAATGCAGGTGTGGCGCGTTTTCAGCGGCGTTTCCGGTTGACCCCACAAAGCCGATGACGTCTCCGGACTTGACCGACATTCCTTCGCGCAACCCTTCCGCGTACCGGTCCAAGTGCGCGTAGTAGTAGCAATACTCAGACTTCTCATCGAACTCGTATATGGTGATGCCGCCCGGTTTACTGAGGAACAATTTGCGAATCGTTCCGGGTACCACTGCACTCACAGGTGTTCCTCTCGGCTCCATAATGTCCATCGCCTCATGCCGATGCCCGTTATGAGTTTCTTCAAACGAGTCACGCAGATTTGCGAGGGTCAGCCCGCTGATGGGCGGAGTCATTTCGAGAATCGAAGAGGCCCTGCCAACAGCAAAAACAGCCAGAAGAAATATCGGAAGAAATAACAATAACATCAAGCCAGCTCGTCTATGCCTATTCAACCAGATGGCGAGTGTACGGCGCTCGCTCATTCCTCGAACACGACACGCGTGCCCTTTGTAACCAAGCCTGCGAGTTTGCTGGCATCCCAGTTTGTGAGCCGGACGCAACCGTCAGACTGGGAATAGCCGATCTCTCCCGGGTCAGGGGTGCCGTGGATACCATAGTGGGGATCGCTGATTCCAATCCATACAACGCCCACTGGATTGTTTGGGCCGGCTGCGATGGTCGCCTTGGCACTGGTGGGATTGGGATCCCAAAACAAGTCAGGGTTGTAATCGTAGGTTGGATTTCGCCGCACCTCCGTGACCTTCCAATTTCCGAAGGGGAGCGGAGCGTGCACGCTGCCGCTGGTCACGGGGGCAAAGAAAATAATCCGCCCTCTCCCGTTGTACACTTTCAGGACGGATGCCCTCTTCGAGACGATTACTTTGAGCGCACCGGAGCGGAGCCGTTCAGATTCCAAAGCCGCTCGCTCGGCATGGACCACGTTGGGCACTCTGATTTGCTCGCCTGCAAGGAAACGTGCGCTGGGGTTCAGGCGCTTGAGCAGCGCCGGTGCCGAGTGGAATTTCGCGCTTAACTCCTGGAGCACGGATGTGTAGTAAAGGCCCGGAAGTCTGGACTTCGCGAGCATGTCTTCTGGAATCTTCTCGCTGAAGGGGCCTGCCGCGTCTTCTGTAGTGATCGTATAGGAGACAATCGGCTCAACCACGACACCGGCGGCGAGGGCCTTAAGCAACGCCTCGCGATTCCGCAAACCCGGAGAAATCCGGCGCGCGGCCTCGAACGCCGCAACTGCCTTGCTGCTGTTCTTACCGCCGTTTCCATCGATCTCACCCGGCGAGAAGCCGGCCCGATCGAGAAGTACTTGCATTTCGAGCTCCGAGGTACCAACTGTTGAAACTGATGGTGCCGAACGTTTCGTTGCGATCAACGTGGACGCACCGAGCAGAATCGCCACGCTTGCGGCGAGACATGACAAGGCCCTGCGAGTGAATTTCGTGGCGCATTTCAGCGCGACGACATAGCTTGTTCTTCCCAAGATGTAACCTCACGCAACGCAAACGTATCAGGCCCCGATCTGGCGCGTATGTTCAACACCGCACACCAAAGGCCGGACGATGACGAGATTTAGGATTCTCAAGGATTCGTAGCCGAACTGCGGCATTTGGAGACTCACTACTGCCCATTCCGCTCAATTCCGGCGACGCTATTTCAGTTCCGTGCCGCCCCCCGGCAGCTTCTAATCTGGGATATGCATGTAGTTGATTGGGAATCCAACATCCAGGCTGGCATCAAAGAAGCGACGGCGACGCTTTCCCAGTCGGCTGTGCACGCGGAGTAGGCGCATTCACAGCGGCCCCGTACTGTCCGATTAATGTATATAGATTAGTTACTAGCGTTGCGAATCGTTGAAGGAATGCGCTTTGCGGAAGCAAAGCGTGAAGTTCGCGGGCCGGCAGCTCCCGCCTGCTACGCCTGGCCTACCGCTCGAATCGGAATCGTTACACCGGTGGCCGCATCCGATGAGGCCAGCATGTGGCATCGGCCATCGAAGATGCCGCCGGGATCAATCACCATACAGGGCGAATGGACCTCGCCCGTGACGACACCTTTGGCCTGAATCTCGACGCGCCCTTTGGCGAAAATCACGCCATCAAAGCGGCCGGAAATCACTACGCGATTACCTTCGATCTGGCCTTCGACTCTGGCACGCTCACCCAGTACAACGGTTTGTTCAGAAATGATGTTGCCCTTCACGTTTCCGTCAATCCGGAAAGTTCCGGTGAGCTGCAGCGTGCCTTCGAGCGTGACACCCTGATCGATAAATCCGGTCCACTCTTCGCTGACGCCATTTTTTGCGGAACTGGGCCACTTCCACGCCATGACTATTCTCCTAGGCTCTCCAATAGGTGACTATCTCACTCTAACGTCCGCTGCGGGCAAGTCAACGCATCGCGCGTGCGGAGTTGTCCAAAGGATATGGTGGAACCTTCGTACAGGCTGAATTGTCGGTGGTGCGGAAGGTTACTTCATTAAGCGATCGTAAATTCCCATCAACTGTGCGTCATCGTAATACTCGAGGACGAGCTGGCCAGGGCGGATTCTTGTTTTCTGGCGCAGCAGAACCTTTGTGCCAAGATGCCGTTGCAGCTCGTCGATGGCGGAGCGAACATTTGCATCGACGTGAATCTCTGCCGCTGGGCTGGCGCCACGCGAACGCCGCGAGGCCAGGCGCTCGATTTGACGGACGGTCAGGCCGCCGCGGGCAGCGCGCTGCGCATAGCGCATTCGCAACGGGGAATCCGCCACCGCCAGGAGAGCGCGGCCGTGGCCAGCAGTCAGCTTGCCTTCTTCGATCCAGTCCTGAATGGTGGGCTCGAGTTTGAGCAAACGAATGGAATTCGCGACCGTGGCGCGATCCTTACCTGTGCGCTCAGCCACGGATTCCTGGGTTAGCTGAAATTCATCCATCAATCGCTCGAAAGCGCGTGCAGCCTCGATCGCGTTCAAGTCTTCGCGCTGAATGTTTTCCACCAGCGTCATTTCGAGCGCTAGCTCGTCGGGAACTTGCCTGACAATGGCGGAGATTTTGGTCAGGCCGGCGCGCTGTGCGGCTCTCCAACGACGCTCGCCGGCAATGAGTTGGAAGCGGTTGCCGATTGGCCGAACGACCAAGGGTTGAATGATGCCGCTGGATTTGATGGACCTCGCTAGCTCATCGAGCGCCTCTTCGCGGAATCTGGTGCGAGGCTGGTAAGGGCTCGGCTCAATCAAATCGATATCGATCTGATGCGGCCCTGGATGGGATGGCTCTTTCGCAGGCACCGCTGCGGCTGCACCGGCTCCTGTGGTGTGTGGTTGAGCTGCGGGTGCAGGCTGAGGTGCAGCGGGAGCCTGCGGCTCAGGCTCCCGAATGAGCGCTCCGAGCCCCCGTCCCAGTGCGTTTCGCGTCATTGGCAATAACCTCCTGGGCGAGTTGGGTGTAACCCTCCGCCCCTTTGCTGTGAATGTCGTAAAAAATGATGGGTTTCCCGAAGCTTGGCGCTTCGGCCAGGCGCACATTGCGCGGGATGACGCTCTGGAAGACTTGCGCGCCAAAAAAACTGCGCAAATCGGTGGCGACTTGCCTCGAAAGGGTGGTCCGCTCGTCGTACATGGTTAGCAGGATGCCTTCGATCTCCAGGCTGGGATTCAGGGTTCGCCGGATTCGCATCAGGGTATCCAACAGTTCGGACACGCCTTCCAAGGCTAAGTATTCGCATTGGATGGGAACGAGCACGGCGTTTGCCGAAACAAGAGCGTTCAGGGTTAAAAGATCCAGAGCTGGCGGGCAATCCAGGACGATGAACTTGTAGCGGTCGCGAATTTCGTTGAGGACGGCTTGAAGCTTATATTCGCGATTTTCGGCCATGACGAGCTCTACAGCGGCGCCGGCAAGGTTTTTGTCGGCGGGGACGACATCCAAGCCATCCACTTGCGACTTTTGGACAATTTTGTCGAAAGGCTCGTTCAGGATCAGGCAGTGGTAAAGCGTTCTGCGCGCGGGGTCCTTGGCAAAGCCAATCGCGGCGGTGGCGTTGGCCTGGGAATCGCAGTCGACGAGGAGAGTGGATTGTTCAGAGGCGGCGAGGCAAGCAGCCAGGTTCACTGCGGTGGTTGTCTTTCCAACCCCACCCTTTTGATTTGCAATAGCGATAATGCGCGTCAACAAGTCCCTCGATTTGCGGCAAGTTAGCAGAATCTCGCAGAGCTTGCAACTTGTTTCACGTGGAACATCTGCCCGCCTGTGGAATTTGTCCGGAATCGTTCCACGTGGAACATCGGGGCCTCGCGTTGGTGCCCGGCCTTGTTCCACGTGGAACCCTTGGAGGAGCGGGATTGGGTTATTCAACCGATCAGTTAAATACGACTGCGGGAGTCGATCTTCGTGGGCATGACGGACGTACCGAGGCAAGACGTTCCACGTGGAACGCCCTCCGTCCCTGAAATCCTATATATGTCAAGAAAAAGCTCGATTGCAGCAGTTTTCAGCTGTTGTTGAGCTAAGAGCGGAAATGCACAGCGATAGAATGAGTTGATTGACTGGCAGAAAAGCTCGAATGTGCAGGGGAGATATTTCCGAAAACGACGGAAGTCCTTATCTTTCAGGTCGTTGCGCCGACACTCTAGCTCTTCCGAGTGCCCACCAACAGATACCGCCGCAACGAATGCGGCACCGGGATTGGTTCGCGCCATTCCCACTCCATTCCGCGCCGCGCCTGATCCATGTCACGCCCGCCGATCCACAGGATAACTTGTTTTGTTGCAACACGTTCCGAGGCCGCCCATGCCAGGAACGGCTCAAACTCGCCCACTGCCCGGGAGCAGGCATAGTCGAGGGGCATCAGATCTTCTCCCAGCTCCTCGTACCGGCTCACGAGCACCTTCGTGTCCGGAAGTTCAATGGTTCTAAGGACTTCCGCAAGGAAGGTGGCCTTTTTCATGTTGGACTCAACCAAGAACGTGTGCAATCCCGGGCGAATGATTTTCAGGGGAATTCCAGGAAATCCGGCGCCGGAACCAACGTCGGCGAGCCGACCGTTTTCCACAGGCACCGCCACGGCCGCATACATGGATTCGCAGAAATGACGATATAGTATCTCCAGGGGATCGCGAATCGCGGTGAGATTTATTTTTTCATTCCAAGTCAGCAAAAGCTTCATATATTGTTGAATATAAACGATTTGCTGTTCATTTACATCCAACTGAAATTCGCCGAGCGCACGTCGAATGGTCTCTGCGGAAAGCACTGCTGGGCTGGTTGTAGTCATAGAAGTTACTAAATGCTTACAATTCTGTGGAAATCTCCTCCGCCTTCGGAAGTACCTGCTTCAATAGGTACTTCGGGCCCGCGACTCCTGCCACGGCGTCCACCGCAAAATGCCAGAGCATTACCGGGACCATCCCATCGTACGCGATTCGCGCCGTTCCGAACACTGTGCCAATGACCAGTGTGCTCAACAGCCCACCGCGCCCCTGGTAAAGGTGCGCTAAACCAAAGAGAACAGAGGATAGAAGCACCACACCCCACACAGCCAGCCCCGCCCGGGCCAAAGCCGCCATCACGAAGCCTCGGTACAAGAACTCCTCGCAAACGCCGGCTGTAACGGCCAATCCCAGATAGGCAAGCAGATCCACCCGTGATTGAGGCAGGATCCGCTCCGCGAGCACCTTCATAAACTCTCGCGACTTTCCCGGAGTCCGGCCGACCCGGCGCAAATTGAACCATTGCAAACTCCCCAAAGTCGCGGCGCCGACAATTGCGGCCATTGCGATCCGCCAGCGCCCGTGAATCACAAGACCCAACTCGTCGAGGCTCAATCCGTGGGCCCACACCCTCCAGCCGACTACCCCTACCGCCGACCACTGGAACGCGATTGTCGAGGCGTATAACCCTAGCCGCTCTCGCCGACCGATTTGCGGAAGAGCCATCAATTTCTGCAGCTTCAAACGTCCCCGCAGCGGCAGCAGCACGCCGAGCACCACAAAGATCAACCAGAAATCCCAAGGCATCCCGCGATAAGAACATGATCCGAGTCGCGGCGCAACTTTTCCGCAAGACTTCTGCAATTCGCCGTGTTACCACTGCAAGGCCCGAAGCATCGCTATAATGGGTCGAGTACAAGCGAGGTGAATTCTTGGCATCACCAGTGAAACTGACATCCATGGCCAAAGCGGCGGGTTGCGCAGCAAAATTGAATCCTGCAACGCTGGACGCCGTTTTGCGCAATCTCCCGCGGCAAACTGATCCGAATGTGCTCGTGGGTTTCGACACCAACGACGACGCGGGAATTTATCGAATCAGCGAGAGCCTGGCGCTGGTGCAAACAGTCGATTTCTTCACGCCCATTGTGGACGACCCATATCTCTTCGGCCAAATCGCCGCGGCAAATTCGCTGAGTGACGTCTACGCCATGGGCGGCCGGCCCATTTCGTCACTATCGATCGTCGGTTTTCCAGAAAAGGGCGATCCGGAAATCCTCGAGCAAATCATTCGCGGCGGCCTCGCGAAAATGAACGAAGCCAAATGCAGCGTGATAGGCGGCCACTCGATTCGCAATGAAGACATGCTCTTTGGTTACGCCGTCACGGGCCTGATTAACCCTGAGCGCGTCTGGCGCAACGTGGGAGCCAAACCCGGCGATGTACTACTGTTCACCAAACCTCTTGGAACCGGCGTCATTACCACGGCTCTGAAGAAAGATCGCGCCTCCGCGGAATCGCTCGCAGCCGTCGTCGCCGCGATGGGCACTCTCAATGCCGCCGCAGCTGCGGCCCTGCAAGAGCTCGACGAGAAGTCGCAAACCGCGAAGCCTATCCACGCTGTTACGGATGTAACCGGGTTCAGTCTTCTTGGCCACGCGCGCGAAATGGCGCTTGGCGACCCAGCCCATGGTCTCCAGCCAGTCTCTTTCGAAATCGATCACGCCGCGTTCTCGTATTTTCCGGGAGCTGTCGAAGCCGCCCGCGAAGGTCATTTATCCGGCGGCCTCAAAAATAATCGCGCTTTCATCGGAGAATGCGCCACGTTCGAGCCGAGCGTTCCCCCTGAATATCAAGATCTACTCTTCGACCCGCAAACCTCCGGCGGTTTTCTCGTGGCCATCGCGCCGGGCTACGCGGATTCGGCCCTGGCTGTTTTCGAGCGCCACGGAGTGGGTGGACGCCGCGTGGGACGCGTCGTCGCGAAAACAGCTCCATTGCTCAAAGTCCTCTGAAGTCGTAAATCTTGTTCGCCGTATCATGAGAAGGATCGTCGCCGCTCACGGGAAAGGTACTGCGTAGAAAAAACGAATGGATACGATCACACACGGCATCGCCGGAGCGCTGATTGGCAAAGCAGTTTTTCGCGGCGAGGATATGTTAGCGCTGAAGCCCGTGAATCGCGGACGCATCATCACGTGGTCGCTGATGCTCGGAGCAATTTTTCCGGACTCGGACATGGTTCGCGAATGGTTTTCGAGCAATCCGCTCCTGATTTTGACCTGGCATCGAAGCGTTACGCACTCCTTGGTGTGCCTGCCGATCTTCGCGCTGCTTCTTGCGGCGCTCACGCGTTGGATGGCGCGCTGGCGCGAGTGGGACGCGCCTTCGTTCGCGGCTCTTGTGGGAATTTACGCCGTCGGGATTCTTAGCCACATCCTACTGGATCTCATCACGAGTTTCGGCACGATGATTTGGTCGCCGCTAAAATGGTCGCGGCCGACGTGGGATTTGATTTTCATCTTAGATTTCACGTTTACCTCGCTTCTTTTAGGTCCGCAAATCCTTGCATGGGTCTATCGCCAAGCCGAAGGCTTGAAGAATCGCGCCATTATCACTTGGTCCGTCCTTTCCCTTCTTTCCCTCGGCGTGGCCGCATTTTTGAAAAATGTCGGCGCGCCGATTTCTGCACAAACTGCCTTCATCATCATTATGCTTCTAGCGGCATTTATTCTTCTCCCAGCCACTGGCGGCAAAGGATTACGTATCCGCTATGTCACCTGGAATCGCGCCGGTCTCGCTGCGGCGGTCATCTATATAGTCGCCGCGGTTTACGCTCATCGCGTCGCATTAAAACGCGTGCAAGATTTCGCTTCGCTGTTTCATCTGCAGGTGGAATCGCTAGGCGCACTGCCGTTTCCTCCATCCATCTGGCATTGGGATGGGCTCATCAACACGCCGCATGGCGTTTACGAAGTCCGCTTGGATCTCAGCGAAACTTCGCCTCTCGCCTCCATCGAGCATCGCTACTATCCCGACGCAATTCCGAACGAATACATCGATGCAGCCCGCCGCCTGCCGGAAGTGCAAACTGTTTTGTGGTTTGCGCGTTTTCCCGTTACACGGTTTCACAAAGAAGGCACGGACGCCATTGTCGAGATTTCCGACGCGCGCTTTCCGCAGGTGCGCAAGGATCGCCCCGCGTCTTTTACTTACCGGATCCGAATGGATGAATCCGCGAAGGTGCTCTCTCAAGGATGGGTGCGGGATTAGAACTTCCTAATTTGGGGAACGTTCGAACGCGCTGGAACTATTTCGCTTTGGCAGGATGAATCACAACCTGGCGCTCTTCGCCCATGCCGATGCTTTCGGTGCGAACGCCGGGCATTTCTTTCAACGCCAAATGAACGATGCGGCGCTCGCGCGAGGACATCGGATTGAGCCGAAAAGGCTGGTGCGAACTCTGGACGCGTTCCGCCGCCACTCGTGCGGTCATGCGTAGTTCTTCGAATCGCAAAGCGCGATAGCCGCCGCTGTCCAGGTGAATTTTTTCGTGGTAGGTGGGTTCCAGCCGGAGCGCGCGAAACGCCAGGTGTTCAAGAGCCTTTAGCACTTCCGCATTGCGCTCCAGCAAAATCTCTTTGTCGCGGCCGTCGAGATCGGCTATCACTTCGGCTCCGCCAGAGGCATCTGTGGAAGGTGTCTCGATCGCCTGCACCTTCACTTTCAAATCCAATCCAGACGCTCGCACCATTTCTTCCAGAAATCTCCGCAGCGCCTCGGCTGCGGCGTTCCTGTCGAGATGGCCATCCCGGATAAGGTCCTGCGCCATGGGCCTCCGTCGAACCCTGGTCCTGCTCGCCAAATGCGGCGTTGCTGCAGGACTTGCTACTTCTTGCTGCGAGAAATCTGTTTTACCGCTGCCGGCGCGGGATGCTTGCGGTTCAAATACCACTGCTGCACGATCCCCACCAGGCTGCTGGTGAGAATATACAACGCGAGTCCGCTCGAAAACGGGAAAATAATGAAGCTGCCCGCAAACATGATCGGCATGATCTTCATCATCTGCGCTTGTTGCGGGTCCGCCGTGGTCATCGGCGTCATTTTCGAAACCAGGTACATGGAAACGCCCACCACGATCGGCAATACGTAATAAGGATCTTTCGCAGCCAAGTCCGAGATCCACAACCATTGCGCATGCCGCAATTCAATCGCTCCGCGTAATGCGCTATTCAGCCCGAACCAGATCGGCATCTGCAGAAACATCTGGAAGCAGCCGCCCACGGGGTTGATTCCCTCGCGGCTGTAAATGGCCATCACTTCCTTGTTCATTTCCTGTTTCTTGGGGTCGTTCAGCTTGTACTTCTTGTATCGCTCTTGAATCGCTTTAATTTCAGGCGCGACGCGCTGCATTTTCAGCGTCGTTTTGTAGCTGGAAATGCGCAGAGGGAAGAGCAGCATGTTGATGACGAGCGTCATCACGATGATCGACCAGCCGTAGCCATGTATATATTTGTGCAGCCACTTCAGACCGTGAAAGAGCGGTTCTGCGATGAACTCGAGGAATCCGAAATTCACAAGGGACTGAAGCGGCGGGCGCAGTGCCTTTAAATCGTCGTAATCCTTTGGACCGACGTACACACGCAGGGCCAGTGGCCCCGAGGAAGTCGTCGCCGCCACTTCGGAGACAGGTTCCTGCTCGTCTTTCCCTTCCTTTTGAACAGTGCGAGACACTTTCCAGTAGCGCGTTTCGATCGAGCCACTGGCGATGCCGTTTGCCGGCAGAAACGCAGCCGCAAAATAGCGGTCTTCAATACCAGCAAAATCCTTGCCGCCCATCCAAATATCAGGGCCCCATTTCTCCGGGCCTTCAAGCTTTTTGTAGGGCAAATCTGTCAGCTTGCCGCCTTCGTTGTAAAAGGTGAATGTGGTATCCACGGGCGCCGGATTTTGCACCGTCGGATCGCCGAAGCCACCCAGCCACGCCACGCCGGTTTTGATGGGCGCGCCGTTGAACTTGGCGGAAGTTTCCACGCGCACCACATACGAATGATCGAATTTGAAAGTTTTCGTGACTTCGAGGTGCCCGTCGCTCCAGACAAACTGCAAATCCGCGGGGGCTGACAGCGGACCGGCGGGAAGGCCCGCATAGTGTGCCGTCGCCTCTCCTGTAGCTGTACCCGGCTCAGGAACTGCGGCTACGTACAGCGCGGAATTGGCTTGCGCCTCAAGTTGCTGGTCGTCAAGCACCAGCGCAAACGGCCAGCCGCCAACCTGCGCGGCCGCATCGGCGTGCACAACGTCCAGCACCTTCTGTGGCTTCGAATCATCCATGTACTTCTTCAGTTGCCAGCTTTTTACTATGCCGCCGCGATTCGAAATCTCCACGCGGTAGAGTCCGTTCTCAACAACAATCGTGCGCTCCTGGTCCGCGGCTTTCGGCGGCATGGCTGCTGCGTTGGAAGGCGCAATCCCGGTGGCAACTCCCGCAGGTGTCGTCGCGTTGGGTTTGGTTGTCGGACTGGAAGGGGAAACCGTGCCGGGCGATCCTGCGGCAGGGCTCGGAGGCGCCGTGATCACCGGCTTGTTGGCATCCGGCAAATTCACCGGCGGCTTCGGCGCAAAAAACTTGGCCCACAATAAAATCACCGCCATCGAAAGGATCGAGGCGATCAGAATCCGCATCTCTGAGGAAAGTTCTTTTTTCTTTTGTGGCTCGCTCACGAATGAGCCTCTCTAGGAGCAACGCTGGATCGGTTCTTGTCTACTCCATCTGTGGCGGATTCCGGTCGTGTCATTTCCATTTTTTCAGGTACCGGATCGTAACCAAACTTTCGCGACAAGGGATGGCATCGCAGCAACCGCTTCAACCCCATCCACGACCCCCGCACCACGCCAAACCGCTCGATCGCTTGATACGCATACATGGAACATGTCGGTTCGAACCGGCAGCTCCCCGCAAACAAAACGGACAAGTACACCTTATAAATACGCAGCGCCGCCAAGGCGACTTTCACCCCAACCGACAGCATCCCGGCTGTAGGGGCGGGGCTCGCCCCGCCCTGTTGCGCGCGCATCCCAATCGCCACGCATGGTGGGACAGACTTCAGTCTGTCTCCTGATTTCTCCACCGCTTCGTGATGTCTGCTGGTATTCATCGCCGTACTCACACGCTCTTCATCAACCGCACCAAATCCGCGCTTAATCCTGTAAACTCCGCCTTCGCCACGCTGCTCTTCGGATGAATCACGATGTCCCATCCCACCGGAATCTCCCCGCGATGGCACCGCACAATCTCTCGCACGCGCCGCCGGATGCGGTTGCGTACCACCGCGCCGCCCAGCGCCTTTTTTATGCTGAAACCGAAGCGGCTCACCGGCAATTGGTTGGCGCGAAAAAAAACTGTGAAGTGGGAACTGGACCGGCGTTTCCCGGCGCGGTACACGGCGTCGAATTCGCCGCGCCGCACCAGCCGCGCCTCGCGCGGGAACTCCAGGCGCCCGGCATCACTCGGGCGTGAGGCGATGGCGTCCCTTCTTGCGGCGTGCTGCCAGAACTTTGCGGCCGCCTACGGACTTCATGCGCGCGCGGAATCCGTGCGTTTTTGCGCGGCGTCGTTTCCGCGGTTGATATGTGCGCTTTGGCAAAGCAATCCCCCTTTAGTGGCGCAGCCGCAAACCACCTGCATTGCGGCCGGTTCTCCCTGTAAACACAAAGCGACCGTCAAGCCGCCCAAGCGACAGGTATCGAATTTATAAGTGTAGTCGACCGGCTCGCACACGGTCAAGAAATCCACGCGGTTCACGGCGGTTCACGCGATTCCGCGATTTGCATCATAATCAACACGCGAACGGAGCGACCCGTGAAACACCACGCGCTTCCAAAATTCGAGACGCTCTCTCCCGCCTGGACCGACTACGAGCTTCTCGACACCGGCTCGGGCCGCGAGCTCGAACGCTTCGCTTCCGTCACTCTCATCCGCCCGGAACCGCAAGCCACTTGGTCGCCGTCCCTGCCGCAAAATTCTTGGGATGCCGCTCACGCTACTTTTGTTCAGCTGCCGCGCTCCAAAAACGGTGAGTGGAAATTCTCACAGAGCGTTCCTCCTCGCTGGCCCATGCGCCGCAACAATCTTTCTTTCTGGGTCGAGCCCACTCCGTCCGGCCACCTCGGCGTTTTTCCCGATCAAGCCAGCCACTGGGACTGGCTCGCCGCGATCATTCAATCCGCCTCTGCCCCTACAAAAGTTTTGTCCCTCTTCGGGTACACAGGCCTCGCCACCCTCGCCTGCGCTGCTGCTGGAGCGCACGTCACTCACGTTGACGCTTCGCGCAAAGCCATCAAGTGGGCCCGCGAAAATCAATCGCTCTCACAATTAGAGGGCCGCGCCATCCGTTGGCTCGTCGACGACGCACAATCTTTTGTCGCGCGCGAACTCCGCCGCGGCCGCACCTACGATGGCCTCATCCTAGATCCGCCGCGCTTTGGCCGCGGTCCCAAAGGCGAACTGTGGAAGGTGGAAGATTCCCTGCCCGCCCTGCTGCGCCAATGCCGCAAGCTTCTTTCTCCCTCTCCGCTTTTCATCCTCCTGAACACCTACACCACCGTCCTCACGCGCGGCCAAACCACCGCCGAAGCCGCTCAGCTACTCTCATTTCTGCAAGAAATGCTTCTGGATTACCCTGCGGAATTTTCCGCGGGAGAATTATATTTCGCTGATTCGGCAGGCCGCCAAATTTCCAATTCGGTCTTCGCCCGCGCCCAAATCTCCGCTGTGTAGCAGCGAATCCTTAAATTCGTTCTTTTCTCCTCGATCTACGCGATGGTTTTCACCTTTTTGTATTCGTCAAACGCCGCCAAATACCGGTCCACATCCTTCCGCAGCAAATAATACGGCGTCGAAAGCCGTATTTTCGATGGCGCCCCTCCGCGAATGCGAATTCTCTTTTCTTTCCACATCCAGTTTTCCAGCTCCGGCATAGTTACGGGCGCCACATTCACCGTAGCAATCGCGCACCGCATCGCCGGCTCCGGCGACGTCCACGACTCCGCTCCCCGCTTCACCATCTCCTTCAAAATATAGTCCGCCATCATCCGGTGCCGCCGCTCGATGCGCTCCATCCCAATCGAGTTCGCCAGCTCCACCGCCGCGCGCAGCCCATAAATAATCGGCACATTCGAACTCCCAATCTGCTGGAATCGCAGCGCGCGCAATTTCGGGTCGTCCCATCCGCCGGTCACAATCGTGTTCCACACGCGGTCAATCACTTCATCGCGCACAAACAAAAATCCCGACCCCTTCGGCGCTTGCAGCCACTTGTGCGGGCTCGAAGAATACATGTCGCAGCCCACATCGCGAATGTTCAGCTTCATCATCCCAATAACGTGCGCCCCGTCCACCGCGCTCAAAATCCCCTTCGAACGCGCCAGCCCGCAAATTTCCTTCGCCGGCAGCACCGTGCCCGTCACCGTCGTAATGTGGCTGAAAAAAATCAATCGGGTCCGCGGCGTGATCGCATCATTAAACAAATTGAGAACCGCCGCCGCATTCGGCACTGGCTTCGGCAGCGTCACTTTCTTCACCACAATGCCGTGCCGCTTCGCGCGCAGATTGAATCCCTGCTCGCCGCCCGGATGCTCCTGATCTGTCATCAGCACTTCATCGCCCGCTTTGAAATCCAGTCCGTTGCACATGTAGCAGTTGGCTTCCGTCGAGTTGCGAACCAGCGCGATCTCGTCGCGCGTGCAGCCCACAAACGCCGCCAGTGGATCTCGCACCTGATTCCAATCGCCGTAGCCCCAGATCGGATAATCTTCCGGATTGTCCTGCGCCATCCGTTCAGTGTCGTTATACGTATCGAACACCGCCCTCAACACCGGCGCCGGCGACGATCCCACCGTTCCGTTGTTCAAATACACTTCGTCCGCCGGAATCAAAAACTGTTTCCGCATTTCCGTCCAATAGGCTTCTTCGTTCGAATCAAACAGCGAATGGTCCGGCAATTTCACCGGTGCCTGCTCCAATAGTTTCGTCCACGACGGCGACAAACTCAGCGAGCCAGCTCCGCCCGCAGCTCCGGCAAGCGACGAAAGAAATCCACGGCGATCCAGCATCAGTTCCTCCACAGGTCCGTCTGCGCGGATTCTACTCGCCGCTCCGCCACTCAACAACACCTCTTCTTGAACTCTCCGAGGCGCATCCTTCGAACCAGAGCTTGCGGCTCCGCTCCAAGCGGATTAAGGTACTCGCGAACAAAATCACGCCTCTCACGAGGAAACACACATGACTCATCTTCGAACTCGGCTCGCCGTAGCAGCGGCCTCGCTGTTCCTTCTTTCCGCAGCGCACCGTTCGCTCGCGCAAGAAACCCCTCCGCAACAAACCAGCGGCACCAAACAATCCGCCGAAGCGCGCCTCAAAGCCGTCGCGAAGCCCAAAGCTTCCGGCCCCGCGCAAGACATCATCAACACGCTCGCCGCCACGCATCGCTTCGAACAAGCCGCCATCTCCCTCGACGGCAAGAAAGTCGCCTGGGTCGAAGACGTCATCACAAAAAAGGGAGTCGCCACTGGTGACACCGTAATCTACGTCGCGGAAATCGGCGCCAAGACTTCACCAAAACGCATCACCGCAGCCGTCGCCGACGCCATCCATGCCGAAAGCAGCGTCGCCTGGTCGCCCGACGGCAAAAAACTCGCGTTCCTCTCCAACGCCGCAAAGTCCGGCCAGCTTCAACTCTACGTCGCCGAGTTCGCCGCTCCCGCTGGCTCCGCGCGCAAACTCACCCAAGTCAAAGGCTTCCTCTCCACTCCCGGCTGGTCCCCCGACGGCAAAACCATCGCCGTCCTCTTCACCGAAAACGCCACTCGCGCCGCTGGCCCGCTCGTCGCCGAAACTCCAGAAACCGGCGAAATCAAAGACTCCTTCTTCGAGCAGCACCTCGCCCTCGTGGACGTCGCCACCGCCAAGCTCGAGCAAATCTCTCCCGCCGACACGTACATCTACGAATACGATTGGTCTCCCGACGGCCTCCGCTTCGCCGTCACCGCCGCTCTCGGCAACGGTGACAACAACTGGTACATCGCCGAGCTCTTCACGCTCGACGCCGCCACCGGCCTCATGAAATCCATCTACAAGCCGCCGCTGCAAATGCAAATCGCCAATCCCGCGTGGTCCCCAGACGGCCAGCGCATCGCCTTCATCGGCGGCCTCATGAGCGACGAGCCCAGCGTCGGCGGCGACATCTTCACCATCTCCGCCAACGGCGGCGAAGTCACCAACATCACTCCCGAAATGAAAGCTTCCGCCAGTTGGCTCGCCTGGACTCCCGAAGCAAAAATTATTTTCGGCGAGTATCTCGAAGGCGACTCCGCCCTCGCCACCGTCAATCCCGCCGACGCCGCGAGAACCGAACTCTTTCGCGACGCTGGTCAAATTACCGCAGGCGCGTGGGGCATCAATCTTTCCCTCTCTCGCGACGCAAAATCTTCTGCAGTGATTCGCAGTTCTTTCAGCACTCCGCCCGAAATCTGGGCCGGACCCACAGCCACTTGGGCGCAGATCACCCAACGCAACAAATCCATCAAGCCCGGCTGGGGCGATGCCAAAAGCATCCACTGGAAAAATGGCGGCTTCGAAATCCAGGGCTGGCTTCTTTACCCCCGCGATTTCGATCCCAACAAAAAATATCCTCTAGTCGTTCGCGTTCATGGCGGCCCCGGACTCGGTGTCCTCTCCGAATGGCCCAACTCGTCCGATTACTATTCGCCTCTAGCCGGCGCCGGATATTTTGTCTTTCAGCCCAACCCGCGCGGCAGCTTCGGCGAAGGCGAAGCCTTCACTCGCGCAAACGTCAAGGATTTCGGCTACGGCGACTTCAAGGACATCATGGCCGGCGTCGACGAAGCCATCAAAGTCGCGCCCATCGATCCCGAACGCCTCGGCATCTGCGGCTGGAGCTACGGTGGTTACATGACCATGTGGGCTGTCACGCAAACCAACCGCTTCAAAGCCGCCATGTCTGGCGCGGGCCTCTCCAACTGGCAAAGCTACTACGGCGAAAATCTCATCGATCAGTGGATGATCCCGTTCTTCGGCAAATCCGTTTACGACGATCCCGACGTCTACGCCAAAAGCTCGCCCATCAATTTCATCAAGCATGCCAAAACGCCCACGCTCATTCTCGTTGGCGATAGCGACGGCGAAGTCCCCGCCCCGCAATCCTACGAATTCTGGCACGCCCTCAAAACGCTCGGCGTCGAAACCCAGTTCGTCGTCTACGAACACGAAGGCCACATGTTCGCCAGCCCCAAGCATCGCCGCGACGTCGTCGAACGCACTCTAGCCTGGTTCGACTCCCACCTCCGCTGATCGTTCATTTGACGGACCGCCTTCTCACGCCTGGCCCGCTTGTTGCCTTCGTTGCGGTCTCGACACGATCGTTTCGCAATGGTGTAACCCATCAGCCCTCCCACGCGTCCCACTCTCCAAAAGCGGGTGTTGGCCGAATCTTCACAATCACACGCTGACTCGGGGTCGACCGACAGATTACCAAACACGATCTTTCGGGCCCTCGACCCCGAGACCTTTTTTCCACTTGCTTTCGACTTATAGAATCTGACTCCTCTCTCAAGCGCCTCCAGTTGCATCGACGTTTCTCGCCCGGCCCGTCGGCAATAGCAGGCCTCCGCAACGATCATCAACAGCGCAGCAGCTAACCCAAACGCAGCCAGGCCGGCGGGAGCTAACAGCACGTCACGCCAGCAAAATGGAAGGGCGCAGAGATCGTAAGACCAGGATCTCTGCGCCCTCGGAGCGTTTGGTATTGGTAACAGCGAGATTTTCTAAGGCTTCGTCGGGATTACGCCGGGCTTAAACAGGTCCGACAGATCGGTGGCGTTGGCCGCATCTCCCAGAAATGGCGATGCTCCAGCAGCTTTCACGTGGAAGATTTCCTGCATGGTACGCAGATCGGAAGAGTGTGTAAGGTCGACCGAACTGGCGTAAGGCAGGCCGTTCTCGTTTTCATGCGCGAGGTTCGAGATGATGATCTCGCCCACCGTGTGGTTGAAGTCGTCTCCGTTATCGCCCGATGTGCCGTCGTTTTCGGATTCATCCCACCAGAGGATAATCACTCCGCCGTCCTTGTACGCCTTCGACGACATAATCACGGGAATAATCCGGCTCAAGAAATTATCGCCCTGCCGGATATTGGATGCGTCACCCGTCAGCCCGGCAAATCCTGCAGTTAGTCCGGTGTGCTGGTCGTTGTACTGGTCAGGCGTAATCCAGTTGTAATCGGCTACGCGGTCCTCGGCCAGATCGAAAGCCAACTGCTGCAACGGTGCATAGTGTCCGGCGAGCGGGTTCGCGGTAGTCGTATCGTTGCCGCCATTGCTATCGGTGAAGAACGCCATCGGATTGTGTTTCACGGCGTAGTTGAACTGGTTGGAATCGTTGTACTCATTCAAGTAGCCGGGAGCAAACACTCCCGAAAAGCTGACGATGGGAGAAGTCCGCTGATCCCGCGGCAGAGGCACATTGGTCAGTTGGGCGGACGAGTTCTGCGCAAGGTCGATGTCTTCCTGATAGGACTTCCAGGTTTTTCCGGCTTTTGTGAGAAGGGCGGACAAATGTTGGTCCGTGGTCTGGTTCGTCCCGCCAGGAACTCGAAAGGGGTCGTTGTCGTTCAGCACGCCAAAGTTGGTCCCGGCCTCCGCCCACAGATAGTTCGGCTCGGAAGGATGAATATGAGGATTATTTCCGCTCGGGGTGGCCAAAACGTTGTGGTAAGCCGTCGCGTAGGAGACGTGCTTGCTGATGTTCACCACATGGCCATCGACGAAGGCCAGCGCGGTTCCGTTCACAAGGCTGTTAATGAACGGCGCGTTCGGGTTCTGAAAAACCTGCTCAATCCCGCCCGGGACGCTCGTCGGCTGGGTCCAGTTGTGATTCTCCATCGCAATTACGAAAACATGTTTTACTTCCCGGTCATCCCGGTCGTCATCCCGGTCATCCTGGGCCCTAACGTTACCACTGCTCACTGCCGCCAGGAGTGCAAACACCCCCAGGATGCGGCCATATCTGAACAAGGACATCGAATCCTCCAAAGCTATGATTTGCGGCCGGGGCTGGATTACCTT